>Ga0163212_1000025_pt1 | contig 68896 bp, 72 predicted proteins | sample Malawi_45m_30L_FD_113532 | JGI IMG/M metagenome (GOLD analysis project Ga0163212, IMG submission 113532) | Freshwater microbial communities from Lake Malawi, Central Region, Malawi to study Microbial Dark Matter (Phase II) - Malawi_45m_30L | ecosystem: Environmental > Aquatic > Freshwater > Lake...
CGGTAACGCTCGCGCGCAGCGGTAACTGAGTTCGCATAACCTGAGATAGCCCTAAGGATCAGGATTCATTGCGACGATCAACTAAAATCCTGCGGGATATTCGGTGTCCGCACCGAACGCAGATTGCCGCGAGCCCGAGTTCGTCTAGCAACTCGAGCACCGGAAGATCGTGGCGCGGAGCTAGCTGTCTGCTTGCCACTAAAATACCAACGGGGATCGCGAGATCGAATCGCCCGTAATCTTTGGAGAGATCGGCGGGTGCCAAGTTGACCGTGATGCGCTCGCCGGGAAAATCGAAACCTGAATTGACCAACGCAGTGCGTGCGCGCTCCTTACTTTCTCTGACCTCGGTGGCAGGCAAGCCGACGATATTGAAACAGGACAAAACCGCGCCGAGGCGGACTTCGACATCGACCCGAGGAGCCACGAGACCGACTTTAGCGCGACATGAGAATACGTGCGACCGACATGGCAGCGGCGCGTCAGTTGCTGCGCGGGGTGTCGACCTTCGCCTCGAGCTTAGCCTCGAGCTCGGCGAGATGTCGCTCGACGGCTTCCAGACGCGCGCGGGTACGCTCGAGAACTCTGGTCTGCGCAGTGAATTCGTCGCGGGCGAGCAACTCGAGACGCGCGAGGTTGGCCTGCAGAATGGCGCGGAAGTTCGCCTCCAGATCCTGGCGCATGTTGCGCACCGTGGGGGGCATGCTCTCGAATAACCGGCGAGCGAGCTCGTCAACACGAAAATCCATGGTGTTACCTCCGTTGTCCGCGGGCCTTGCCCTTTATTGACGCAGGGTATCGAGTAGGAAGCGCCAAAATAGTGCGTCAGCCAGTGAAAAACCCACGAAAAACCGCCTTAACTGCCCAGTTTGGGACGCACCAAGGGTGGCATGAAATCTGCAAAATCCAAGGCGCGAGCCGGACGTTGCATAGGATACCGCGGCGGCTGGCGAGGTGCCGAGTGGCGTTAAGCGCCGGATCGACCGGATAAGTCGGCTGAGAGGGCGAAACGTGGCTTTGAAATTGGTCACCGCGATCATTCGGCCCTTCAAGCTGGACGACCTCGAGATGGCCGTCGCCCAACTTGGCGTGCAGGGAATGACTGTCAGTGAGGTCCAGGGATACGGAGTCGTGCATAGCCTTGTCGAGGTTTATCGCAGTGCGGCATACAGCATCGACTTCGTACCGCGGGTGCAGGTACAGATTGCGGTTGAGGACGGCATTGTCGAGCCGGTGATCGAAGCGATCGCCAACGTCACGCGGACCGGCAAGGCGGGAGACGGCAGGATTTTCGTGGCGGAGATCGAACAGGTTATCCGCATTCGTACTGGCGAAACAGGCGTGGCGGCAACTTAAATATCGGCGAGCAGGGAGACTCTAATGAAAACTTTGAATAGGTTCATCGAGGCCATACACAGCCTCGCGGCTGTACAGGGTGTACGGCGCAGGCTTGCCACCGTGGCGGCAGTTGTCGTCGGGGCATTCGCTCCGGCGCTCGCCCTGGCGCAGGATGCGCCGGTTCCCGACAAGGGCGACACGGCGTGGATGCTGGTATCGACCTTGCTCGTGGTGTTGATGATCGTCCCCGGACTCGCGCTCTTCTATGGTGGCCTCGTCCGCTCAAAGAATATTCTGTCGGTACTGATGCAGGTGATGGTTGGCTTCTCTTTGATTGTCGTGCTGTGGTGCATCTACGGTTACTCGCTCGCCTTCACCGAGGGCAGTGCCTTCCTCGGCGGGACGGCACGACTCTTCCTCGATGGCGTATGGGACCCGATAGCAGGCACCTTTGCCTACGCCGCCACGTTCAGCAAGGGCGTGTACATTCCCGAGATCGTTTTTGTCGCTTTCCAAGCGACTTTCGCCGGCATTACTTGCGCACTCATCGTCGGCTCCTTCGCCGAGCGCATTAAGTTCTCGGCCGTACTAATCTTCATGGTGATCTGGTTCACCATTTGCTATCTGCCGATCGCGCATATGGTTTGGTTCTGGATGGGGCCCGATGCCTACACCGATGCCTCAGTCGCCGATGCGATGACTGCGAAGGCGGGGCTGCTGTGGCAGTGGGGTGCACTCGACTTTGCGGGCGGTACAGTCGTACACATCAACGCAGGTGTCGCGGGCCTTGTAGGCGCATACATGATCGGCAAGCGCGTGGGCTACGGTCGCGAGCCTATGCCGCCGCATAACCTGGTACACACCATGGTCGGCGCCTCGCTGCTATGGGTCGGCTGGTTCGGCTTCAATGCCGGCTCTGCTCTCGAAGCCGGCAACCTCGCGGCACTGGCATTCCTCAATACTTTGCTCGCGACAGCAGGCGCCGTGCTCGCCTGGTCGATCGCGGAGTGGGCACTTAAAGGTCACCCATCCATGCTCGGCGCCGCTTCAGGGGCCGTCGCGGGTCTAGTCGCTATCACGCCTGCAGCGGGTAATGTCGGTATGATGGGCGCACTGATTATTGGTCTCGTCGCCGGTCTCGTCTGTCTTTGGGGTGTGACCGGTCTCAAAAAATTTCTCAAGGCGGATGACTCACTCGACGTTTTCGGCGTGCATGGTATCGGCGGTATTCTCGGCGCTCTGCTCACCGGCGTATTCAACAGTCACTCGCTCGGTGGTCCGGGCCTCGTCACTGACTGGGTCACAGTCTCAGTCGGCACGAACCCGATCGCGACGCAGGTGCTCATTCAGGCCAAGGCGGTCGGCGTCACGATCGTCTGGTCGGCAGTGACTGCCTTTATCGCCTTCAAGATCGCCGATCTATTAGTCGGTCTGCGCGTCGCCGAAGAGGATGAGCGTGAAGGCCTCGATACCAACGAGCATAACGAGCGGGCCTATTACAACTGATTTTTTTACCGCATATTCGCCCCCCGTTCCGTAAAATCTTCGGGGCGACCATCGCAAGGTGGTCGCCCTTTTTCATTGGGGTGGATTGCTCCTGATAAGATACGCGCATGCGGACAGGCTTTCTTGGTCTCGGCGCAATGGGAACTCCCATGGTGCGTAATCTTCATAAGGCGGGCTTGCTGGCCGGGGTGTGGAACCGTAGCGCCGTTAAGGCCAGCGTGCTCGCAACCGAACTCGGTTGTCAGGCCGCGGTCGATCCCGCCGCGCTCGCCACGCACTGCGAGGTGCTCATACTCTGCGTCGCGGCCGATGCCGATGTACTCGAGGTGGTTAATGCCCTTGCCGCAGGCGTACGCCCGGGCACGATCGTCATCGACTGCTCTACCGTCAGCGCGGATACCGCGCGTAGCGCCGCAGCGCGGCTCGCGACATGCGGTGCGGCCTTTCTCGATTGTCCGGTGAGTGGCGGTGTCGAGGGCGCACAAAAAGGCACGCTGGCAATCATGTGCGGCGGTAACGAGTGCGATTTCGACCGCGCTCGTCCAGTGCTCGAAGTTATCGGCAAGACGGTACGACTGTTCGGCGCGCACGGTGCAGGCCAAGCAACGAAAGCAACCAATCAGATCATGTGTGCCGGCATCATCCGTGCCGTCGGCGAAGCCATGGCTTTTGCCCGCGCGCAGCAGTTACCTCTCGAACGCGTCGTCGAAACCCTCGGTCAAGGCGCCGGCAGCTCGTGGTATTTCATCAATCGCGCACCGAACATGATCCGCGGCAGTTTTCCTGCGGGATTTCGTGTGCGTTTGCACGAGAAAGACCTGCGTATCTGCCGCGACATGGCGGCTGCGAGTGGCGTGTCACTACCGATCGTCGAAGACATGCTGCGCGAATATGCCGAACTCATTCGTCGTGGATATGGCGACGAGGATATCTCCGCGGTATTTCGTCTCAAACAAGAATTGTTTGAAAACGTACCGCTTTCTAATCCGTCCCTACCCGAAATCTTTGCTCTACTACGACGCGTGCGTACCATCGCCATGGTGGGATTGAGCGCCGACCGCTCGCGGCCGAGTAATAGCGTTGCGCGTTCTCTGCAGCGTTTCGGTTATCGGGTGATTCCAGTCACGCCATCGGCAGAAGAAATTCTCGGTGAACGCTGCGTACCCTCGCTCGATCAACTGAGCGACGCATTAAACCCTGGTGAAAGCGTCGATCTCGTCAATGTATTTCGGCGTCCGCAGTATGTGGCGGAGATCGTCGAAGACTGCATTCGGCTCGGCATGCCGGCACTGTGGTTGCAGGATGGCGTAATCGATGGGCAAGCTGTACGGCGCGCTCGTAACGCCGGACTTTTCACCGTGATGGACCGCTGTGTGTTCCGCGATCGCGCGGCTATGTCCTGACGATGGCGAATTTGCAGTTCACCAAGATGCACGGCTTGGGTAATGACTTCATAGTCATTGCTACAGACGATACCGACGCCTTGCCAACAGCAACACTCTGGCGAGCCCTTGCTGATCGTCATACCGGCATCGGCTTCGATCAGGCGCTTGTTATCCTGCCACCCCGTCAAACCGATGCAACGGCCTACTACCGTATTTTCAATGCCGACGGTAGCGAGAGCGAACAATGTGGTAACGGCGTACGGTGTGTCGCCGAATGGTTGCGTCTACAGGGACGCACAAACGCGTCCGCACTCAAACTCGACAGTCTTGGCGGACGCGTGGAAGCTAAATTCGTCAAATCGGGTGTGGTCGCCGTGAATATGGGTGTACCGCGTTTCACGAGTCCCGGCGAATCGACGCTACAGGTCGATGAGAAAGAAATTCTGTTCACTGAGATTTCGATAGGTGTACCGCATATCGTGTTACAGGTATCGTCGGTAGATGAGGCACCGGTCAGCACACTCGGCGCGCGACTCGAATCTCACCAGAGATTCCCTCAGCGGACCAATGTGGGCTTTCTTGAAGTGATCGATCGAGCCCACGCACGCTTGCGCGTCTTTGAGCGTGGCGTCGGCGGCGAAACCAGAGCCTGCGGCACCGGAGCCTGTGCTGCCATGGCCAGTGCGCGACGGCAGGGGCTGCTGGAGGCAGAGGCCGAGATCGCGCTGCCGGGAGGCGCGCTGCAACTGCGTTGGCAGGGTGAAGGCAGCAACGTTTGGATGACAGGCCCAGCAGCCGTCGTATTCAGCGGCGAGGTTGATCTGTCGCAACTCGCCTAAGTCGAGAATTGGGAGCAACGGCCAATGGTCAGCGGTGATGACGTCGTACGATTTTTGGCGGAACATCCAGATTTTTTTGATCGATATCCGCAACTGCTCGAGCAACTTCGTGTACCACACGGTAGCAACGGTACGATATCGTTAGTCGAGCGACAGGTAAAAGCGCTGCGCGAGCGACAAGCTGTGAGCCGCGAGCGTCTTGCTGAACTCGTCCGTGTAGCGCGTAGTAACGATCTGATCGCAGAGCGAGTGCATAAGCTCACTCTACGTCTACTGCGTACCCGCTCGATCGAAGAAATCTATGCGCAGGTCGACGTTTCAATGCGCGAAGACTTCGAGGTTAAGCCCTGCAAGATTCTACTGTCCGGATCGGCACTGGGCGTGGTCGAATCTTTGCTGTCTGCAGGCCGGCCACTTTGCGGCCATTTCCCTGAGGCGCAGCGTACGGCGCTATTCGGCGATGCAGGCTCGCATGTAGCTTCCATGGCATTGGTACCGATCGGCGCTGGTGCATCGCGCGGTGCACTACTACTTGGCAGTGCTGATCCGAATCGTTTCAATCCCGGCGTCAATACCGACTTCCTGGCCCGCATCGGCGAGATGATCAGCGCAGCACTGGCGCGCCACGGCGTCGAGCCGCGGGTGTGACGCCGAAGGCGCAAGGGTGGCGTGATCGCTTCGGTACCCATCTCGGTACCGAACGTCGGCTTTCCGCCCACACTGGTAGCAATTATTTACGCGAGGTCGATGCCCTCATCGCATGGTGCGACGCGAACGGTATCGAGCACTGGGAAGGCCTCGATACGCAGCATCTGCGTCTTTTTGCAGCCCGCTCGCATGCCGCCGGACTCTCACCGCGCAGCGTGCAACGGCGCCTTTCGGCAGTGCGTGCCTTTCTGCGCTACCTGCAACGCGAGCGAGTGCTCAAACACAATCCGGCTGCCGAAGTACGCGCGCCTAAAACGCGGCGCGGTCTGCCGGACACGCTCGATGTCGATCAAATGACGCGGCTCCTCAATATTCCTGGCACTGACACACTGGCCATTCGCGACCGGGCCATCATGGAGTTATTTTATTCCTCGGGGCTCAGACTATCCGAACTCATCGGTCTTGATCTCGGCGCACTCGATCTCGCCGACCGCACCGTCAGGGTAACCGGAAAAGGCAATAAAACTCGGATCTTGCCGGTCGGTCGCAAGGCCATCGAAGCCCTAGAGGCCTGGCTTGCCGCAAGAAAATACTCTGCTGCCGTCGGTGAAACTGCGCTCTTCATCGGTCGCTACGGGCGGCGTGTAGGCCAGCGCACCATACAGAATCGCGTCGCGCGCTGGGCGCGCCTTCAAGGTTTGCCCGTCCGCGTGTACCCTCACCTCTTTCGTCACTCGTTTGCCTCACACTTGCTCGAGTCCAGTCAGGACTTACGCGGTGTGCAGGAACTGCTCGGGCATGCAGACATCGCCACCACTCAGGTGTACACCCACCTTGATTTCCAACACTTAGCCCGCATCTACGACCGAGCGCACCCGCGGGCAAGGAAGAAAATATGAGTGAAATTTTCAATCCACACGGCACCACGATTCTCGGGGTGCGACGCGAGGGCGTCGTTGCCATCGGCGGTGATGGTCAAGTCACCCTCGGCACGATCGTAATGAAAGGCAATGCGCGCAAAGTACGGTCGCTCGGTCAAGGGAAAGTACTCGGCGGTTTCGCTGGCGGTACTGCCGATGCTTTTACTTTATTTGAGCGCTTCGAAGGAAAACTCGATAAGTTCGGTAATCTCACACGCGCTGCAATCGAGCTCGCTAAAGATTGGCGCTCTGATCGCTATCTGCGTCGGCTCGAGGCCTTACTACTCGTCGGCGATCCACACAAGCTGTTCGTGATTTCAGGGAATGGCGACGTAATTGAACCGGAACATGATCTGGTGGCTATCGGCTCGGGCGGCGCCTATGCGCAAGCCGCGGCGCGTGCGCTCCTCGCGAATACCGATCTGAGCGCACGCGAGATCGTCGAGAGTTCGCTTAATATCGCAGCGGATATCTGTATCTATACCAATCGAAGCCTGGTCATCGAGGAGCTGCATACGTGAGTGACGGCGCACTGAAGCCGCGACAAATCGTCGGCGAGCTCGACAAACACATCGTCGGTCAGGTAGCCGCTAAGCGCGCCGTGGCCATTGCCCTGCGTAACCGTTGGCGACGTATGCAGGTCGAAGAACGACTACGCCCAGAAATCACGCCAAAAAATATTCTAATGATCGGCCCGACCGGCTGCGGAAAAACAGAAATTGCCCGACGGCTCGCGCGACTTGCTAACGCGCCCTTCGTCAAGGTTGAAGCCACTAAGTTTACTGAGGTGGGTTACGTAGGACGTGATGTCGACTCTATTGTCAAAGAATTAGTCGATGTTTCTGTGAAGATCACGCGTGAGACGGAAATGGCGCGTGTGCGCGATCGCGCCGTCGATGCTGCCGAGGAGCGCATCCTTGAGGCGCTGCTGCCGAAGCCGAAGCTGATGGGATTCTCCACCGACGGGCCCGTACAACCCCGCGACGCTGACACCCGACAGAAGTTTCGTAAGATGCTGCGCGAGGGTTCGCTCGATGATCGCGAGATCGAAATCGAACTGCGTACGATGGGCAGCGGGGTCGAAATCATGGCGCCGCCTGGCATGGAAGAGATGCAACAGCAGTTGCAGACCATGTTCCAAAATTTGGGTGCCGGAAAAACCCGTACGAAAAAAATGAAAGTTCGTGATGCGGCGCGTCTGCTCATCGACGAAGAAGCGGCGAAGATGCTCAATGAAGAGGAGTTACGCGCCAGCGCAGTCCGCAACGCCGAGCAAAACGGCATCGTTTTCTTGGATGAAGTCGACAAGATCTGTCGGCGACAAGATTCCTATGGCGCCGATGTATCGCGCGAGGGCGTGCAGCGCGATCTGCTGCCCCTTGTTGAGGGCTGCACCGTCAACACCAAATACGGTCCAATCAAGACTGATCATGTACTGTTCATCGCCTCGGGGGCCTTCCATGTGTCCAAGCCCTCCGATCTCATCCCCGAATTACAGGGCCGGTTCCCGATTCGCGTCGAACTCGAGCCGCTGAAGGTCGAAGACTTCGTGCGTATCCTCACCGAACCTGATGCATCGCTAACCACGCAGTACGCAGCCTTGTTACGCACCGAAGGCGTCGAGGTTGAGTTCACCGCCGAGGGCGTACGTCGCCTCGCAGAAATCGCATTTCACGTCAACGAGCGCACCGAGAACATCGGCGCGCGCAGACTGCACACGGTAATGGAGCGACTGCTGGAAAATCTTTCCTACGAGGCCAGCGAACGCTCCGGGATCACCCTTGCCATCGACGTCGCCTATGTCAACGAAAGCCTGGGCAAGCTTTCGCAAGACGAAGATCTAAGTCGCTTTATTCTGTAAGACCATTTCTCCGAGACGCTTCCGTTGAGTAAAGTCGTTTGAGCGATCTCGCGCTCGGCGTCGTCGTGTTCACGATTGCGGCGGTGCCGGCATCGTTGCTGTTGCTCGTATTAGCCGATGCCATTCGACTCGAGGGCGAAGGTCGTCGACGTCGTTGGATACGAAATTGTTTGTGGGGGCTCGCTGTGCCGGCGAGCGTACCGCTCGGCGTGACAGTCTGGGGCTGGGCCGGCGCTGCGCACCTCGAGCCGCTATGCCAAGCCTATGCGACACCTGACTATCATTTCGAAAAAAAATTCAACGCGCCGCTGATTCTGCTTGAGAGCAACGGAGTACCGCCGCAACCCTGGCTGCCAGCACTACAGGCGATGTTTCCGGATCGGCTGATTACGGACGCCCAAGAAACCACCGTCGGGACCGCCACTCATGTGCTTGAGATTCGACGAGTTACGCATCATCGAAATCTTTGGTTCGATGTGCAAATGATGCGGTTTCGCTTGATCGACCGACACTGGGGTGCAGTGATCGCCGAAGCTGACGAGATTTGGGTGGACGCAGGTCGCGCAACGTACCACTGCGGGGTGATCAGCGGTCCCGTCGTTATACCTCGCGAGCGCAGCCCATGGCCGGGCGGCGAAGGCGTCGCACGCTTCGTGGCGCAAGCCTTTAGATCATGAAGCCGAGATTACGCGCTGCAAAATTATTGATACTAGGCGCAACCTTCACGAGGTCGATATCGCCGACACCGAACCAGCTTGCGAGCGTCGCTGCGTACTGATCCGCTGATATCGTTGGGATGATACGTCCACCACCGACATCCGCAGACCCACCGTTCTCCAGGAGCGGATACGCACCGTAAAAACGCCCGCCTCGAACCGCTCCACCCGCGACTATCTGTACACCGCCCCAAGCGTGATCCGATCCGTCGCCGTTAGAGGTGAGCGTACGACCGAAATCTGAATGAGTAAAAAGCGTAACGTTGTTCTCCATACCAATCTCACGTATCGAATCGTAGAACATCTTGACGGAGCTGCTGATATTTGAAAGAAGGCCAGGCTGGTCGCGTACAAGATCATCGTGCTGGTCAAAACCGCCTGTCGAAACAAAGAATATTTGTCGGGAGAGTCCAAGGGTCTGCCGCACAGAGACGATCTTGGCCACCGTTCGTAACTGCTGCTGCAATGACGACAGCGTACCGGTGTTAGGCAAAGCATTGAAGCTGTAGCCATTTGCGATTGCGAGGGTGACGCGATCGGCGAACTGCACGGCACGCTGCTGTACGCTTGCGTAGGCACGCTCGTACATTGAATTTGATGATGAACCCATGGCCGCTGTCAGCACCGACTCGAAAGACTGGCGGCGTAAAGGGCCCGCGCCGGATGTCGGAAAGGCGGCGAACTGCGTCGGCCCGTTCGCACCCATCACATAGGGTTTAGCAATTTCACCGGCCTGAAAGAAAGTTTGCCCGGCCAGCGATACATTGACCGACAATCCCTGATTACCGGCCTGCGCATTGAGCGCATCCGCCACTCTACCGGCCCAACCGGACTTCATCGTTGCTCGGCCACGCAGGCTGTGCCACTGATCCTGCTGATCGTTATGTGAAAACAGCTGGGGTGGTAAAGCATGCCCTGTAGTAGAAGCAGTCTGGTATTGAGTTTTTGTAGTGGGGCGAATCAACGGTCCGATGTTAGCCATCACTGCGAGCTTGCCTTGCGCGAACAAATCTCGCGCGCCGATCATGCTCGGATGAAAGCCGTACGAGGGATCTCCCGCCACCTGACCCGGCAGAGTAATCGGCAGAAGTGAAGTACGATCTACGGCAAGACTTGAGGTCGTACCGCCACCGCGCGACCGTGAATAGGCGTTGTACTCGGCTGTGCTCGATGGAACAACCATGTTCCAGGAATCGTTGCCGCCGAACATGAACAGGCAGACGAGTGCCTTATAGTCAGCGAAGCCACCCGTGCCCGTCATCTGCGCATACACCGTGCCGGCAGTACGTCCGAAGGCATAGGCCACACCGCCCACAGCGGCAGCCTTGAGGAACTTGCGTCGGAGACGATTCATGCAGCCCTCCTCAGCTCAGCGTTGCAGCGCGAATTCGGGCGAAGTCGCCACAAAGAAAATGGCATCCGCTGTCCGAGTCGCCAGCGCTGAATTGGGGTTGGTCGCCGGCACGACGGTTCGTTCGATCTGCGCTTTAGTCTGCGCCTTCAGTGTGGCCGAGATTTGCCCCGATCCGCCTAAGAGTCGTTCAGCGACACGGTTAATGAGCGCCTCGCTATCGTTCGCGACCGCGAGCTCCTCGCTCGTATTGATATACATAATATCGGCTGCAAGATTAGTCGCTGCGTGTGTCCGAGATACAGCTTGCGTCCAGTAAAAGTTCGCGATCTGCGTATTCACGTATTCCGTGGCAATCTGCATCTCGGGCGACACACGGCCGGAGTCGGCAATCTCGCCTGGCGGTGCATAAAAAGGACTGAAGAAATTGAATACCGAGGGCGAGCTGCCTTGCGCCTGACCAAAGACCGCACTCGCGCCACCCGAGAAGTTCGCGGCAACTCCCAAGCGCCCGGACCGCGAGGTAGCCTCGTAGGCGCGCCAAAATTGCGTGAGACGCAGCAGCGGCTCTTTGAGCTTGCCTGCGCTCGCAGCAGCTGTGCCACTCACGGGATTTCGCGCATCAGGGTCCAGAAGCACCGCCTTGACTACGGCTTCCAAATTACCTCGACGACCAGCGCCGTCATTATTGAATTTTTCAGCAACGCGCCGCACATAAGCGGGCGAGGGATTACTCGTCACCAGCCGCTGTATGAGTTGTTTGGCAATAAATGGTCCAACATTTGGATGATTGAAAACGTTATCGAGAGCATCCTTGAGATCTTGCGCGCCGGATTGACCTGCCTGGATGGTCGCGTTGGGCAACGTAACACCCGGATAGTTGAGAACCAGCTTCGTACCCGTTTCGTGAAAGTCGGGGTACAGACGCATCGGGCGGACCTGATTGTAACCCGCTACGGGTGCGAGCTGCGGACGCGTGTTTCCGAAGTTACAGTTGGGTAGCGTAGTTGGGCATTCCCACTTCCATCCTGTGAAGACCCTCGCAAATCCCTCGGTGACCTCTTGATTGAAGCTCGCCATAGGTTGCCCAGTTGCATCGTTACGTACCGTGCCGTCGACATTAAGCTGCACCAGACCGATGCTGAACAACTGCATCATCTCGCGCGAATAATTTTCATCAGGCCGAAGATTGGTATTGGCCACTGCACGTTGATTTCCGAGCATCGATAGATACACACCCATTGCCGGATGTAGCGTGACATTCTCAAGTAGCATACGGAAATCGCCGAAAGCACCACGTACCAGCATGTCGTGAAAATCAGCTGTAGCATTCGGCAGGTTTAACAGAGCGCCCACCTGCGATACGACAAAGATTTCGGAGAGCGCGAAGCCGACGCGTTGGCGAAGCTGGTCCTCCCCACGCAGCGTGTTAGTGAACCATTGCGAGAGGCGATCGCCATTTAGCGACGCAATATTGAAGTTTACTGGAATCGGATCAGGGTATGCTTCCTCGACTGCTGGCAATAGCAGACTGGCCTCGCGGCCAATCTGCTGATCGATCCACCTCGAGTAGGCGATGTTGGAGTCGCCAAGCGCAATCAGTCGGTTAGCCTCGACTTCGGTGGCACCGAAGGTCGCTTGATTCAAAAACCGGAAGGCTTCGACTTTGCTGATCGGTGGCGCCATTGCTACTGGCGGCGAGGCCACGCTCGCAGAGCCTCCTCCACCGCAGGCCCCAAGCGCTGCTGTAAGAGCGCACAACAGCGCCACGACAACCCTTTTCACCACGCTCTGACGATTCATCCTTCCTTTTTAAACGCCTTCCAATGGTGAAAACAAGGTATTTAACAAAAAATAACCATCGGAATCCTGTACCTGCACCGACCGGCCTTAGGAAAAGTGCCTCGCGGCGAGCAGGTCCAGGCGCTGCTCAAAATCGTAGGCAGTGGGCAGCAATAGACAACCGGTAGGCAGTTCATCGACAGATACCATGCGGGCCGCCATGCCGCCGATCCACACCTCGCAACGACCGCTGAGATACTCGGCAAGTTGGCGCAATTGCTCGAGGACGGGGACTTCGTTTTCCGGCATGACGAGCGATACCAGCACGACACGGGCATCGACCTCGAGAGCGAAGCGGGCAATTTCGATGGGAGGCACATCCACCCCCAGGTAGTGAGTGCGGAATCGACGCGCCGCCGCGAGCCAGCTGCACATCAAGATGCCGAGTTCATGACGCTCGCCGGACAGGGTGGCGAGCACGAGGCAGGGGCCGGTATCAGAGCGCAAATAGCCGCGCGAGACGCTGATGATAAGCCGACGGACGATGTCAGTGACCATATGCTCTTGAGCGATCGAGATATCACCCCGATGCCAACGCTCGCCGACCTCACGGACCAGCGGGACGAGCACGGTGTTGACCACTTCGTTAGGCGGCAGCAACGCAACGGCTGAAGTCAGCACCTCTTCGACGCCTGAGGGATCGGAATGCTCGGTCGCATCGATGGCGCGCTCTACGTAAGACTGCCCGCGGCTCGGTGCCGGCCGGGCCTGGCCACCGGAATCGGCCACCAGTTTGGCGAGCTCATCCTCGCCGAGCCTCGCGAGGCGGCTGATGGTATGGCCCACTTCGGTTGCGGACCGCAACAAGCGCAGCCGCGCGACGTCCGCCGCCGAGTAGGTCCGCCGACCGGCGGAATCCCGCTGGGGCATCACCACTTCATACCGGCGCTCCCAAGCACGCAGGGTCTCGACCGAAAGGCCGGTCGCCTGCGCCACCGCCTTGATCGTGAATTGCCCTGATGCCGATGTGATCGCGAGCCTGTTCATGGTTTGTTCAACTTCTGTCCAGCCTTGTGTTGTACAACATATTGACAGAACGGCGGCCGGCTGTCACTATTGCATTTGACGAAAGGTTGCGTACGCAGGATCGCGGTACGCGTCAAGCCAAACTAACGGAGTACTGTCATGAATCGTATTAATGCTAAGGCCTCTGTCGCCGCTGCCATCCTGGGGCTCGCTGCTGTCGCCGTCCAAGCCAGCGGAACAGCCAACATCCTCGATGTTGCCAAAGAGAAGGGCAACTTCACCACTCTCGCTAAGGCCATCGAGGTTGCCGGCTTGCAAGACGCCTTGACCGGCAACGGTCCGGTCACGGTCTTCGCGCCGACCGACGAGGCCTTCGCCAAGCTGCCGCCGGCTCAACTCGAGGCGCTGCTGCGTCCCGAGAATAAGGGCCAGCTGGTAAAATTGCTCACCAACCACGTCGTCCCAGGCAAGGCACTCGAGACCGACGACATGAAGCGCACTCGTAGCGCCAAGACGGTCGCCGGTGAAGATGTGAAATTTGAACTCGTTCGTGGTCGGCTGCGCGTTGATGGCGCCCGCGTGACCGGCGACTTCAACGCCACCAACGGCGTTATTGTCGCGGTCGACAGCGTGCTGCTGCCGAACTAAGGCAATTCTTTCGATGGACACGGCGCCCTGTCCGGGGTGCCGTTCCGGACACGGAAGTCCGGATGTAGGGATACACCCGTCTTAAGGATGTTCCGGGTGGAGCGGATCGCCAGGTCCGCTCCACCCCGGACGACTCAAAGCTGACCACTCCACTAGGTGAGCATGGCGTCACCCCTAACCCGGTCGCGCAGCTTCCGTGGGTAAGATTCCACGGTGTTCAAGACGACCACCGTAGGCAGCCTGCCCAAGCCTGGCTGGCTCGCCGAACCCGAAAAACTCTGGCCTTCCTGGCATCTTGACGGCCAAGCCCTGCAAGACGGCAAAGAGCGCGCTGCGCTCGAATGGCTGCGCGAGCAAGAAGCGGCCGGCATCGACATCGTCGGTGACGGAGAGCAGTTTCGCATCCACTTCGTCCACGGCTTCCTCGACCAACTCGAGGGCATCGATTGGAATCGCAAAACACGGATGGGCATCCGCAACAATCGCTATGAGGCCGATGTACCTACAGTCACCGGACCGCTTGCGCGACCCAAGGCCATCCACGCCGCCGACGCCGCCTTCATGCGTGCACAAACCACGCGCCGGCTCAAAGTCACCCTGCCCGGCCCGATGACCATTTGCGACACGCTAGCCGACGGCTACTACGGCCGCCGCGAAGATATGGCCATGCGCTTCGCCGAATTGTTGAACGCAGAAGCTAAAGAATTGGTTGCTGCCGGCGCCGATGTTATCCAGTTCGATGAACCGGCGTTCAATGTATTTATCGACGAAGTACGCGACTGGGGGTTGCCCGCGCTCGAGCGGGCGCTACAGGGCTTGACGGTGCCGACGGCCGTGCACATCTGCTACGGCTACGGTATCGAAGCCAATATCCGTTGGAAGGAATCGCTCGGCGATCAGTGGCGCCAATACGAGCAGATTTTTCCATGGATCAATGCCAGTAGCATTCAACAGGTATCGCTTGAATACGCCGGCTCTCGAGTACCCCACGAAGTGTTGCGCCTTCTGCCTGACAAAGAATTACTGGTCGGCGTAATCGAGGTATTACCCGGCAAGCTCGAGAGTGCCGAAGAAGTTGCGCACAACATTCTCGAGGCGACGCAGCATGTCGAAAAATCGCGACTGCTGCCCTGCACCAACTGCGGTATGGCACCGCTCTCGGCAGAACTGGCCCGCGGCAAACTGCGCGCACTCGGCGCCGGCGCCGCGCTCGCGCGCAGCCGCAGCTGACCCATGAATCTCGGCCTGGCTGGACAGCGTGTCGTGCTCTGTGGCGCCAACGGTATCTTGGGTCGTGCCATCGCGAAGCAACTTGCAGACGAGGGCGCCACCCTTGCCTTGCTTGGCCGTAGCCGCGAAGCCCTCGACAAGCTTGCTCACGAGCTCGTCGGTGCAGTGACTCACACGACGTTCGAGTGCGATCTTGCCGCGGCGAACTCCACCGATCGCGCGGTCGAACACGCCGAGCGGGTACTCGGTGGTCTCGATATCTTCATTAGTGCAGCGGGCGCTGCACGGGGCGGTGTGTTCTGGGAAATCGACGATGCGGCCTGGCGCAGCAACCTAGAGATCAAACTATTCGGTACGATCCGGGCGTTGCGGGCAGTCACGCCGCGTATGGTGCGACAGCGCAGCGGCCGTATTGTGTTGGTAGTCGGCAATTCTGCGCGCCAGCCTGAACCACGCATGTTGCCCGGCGCGGCAGCCAATGCGGCGCTACTGGCGATCGTCCGCGGACTTGCTGAAGAGCTCGGCCCCCACGGCGTCGCTATCAACGCCGTGAACCCTGGGCCAGTGCGCTCATCGCGTTGGGACACGTTGATGCAAACGGCTGCCGCCCGCGAAGGCTGTAGCATTGCCGAGGCAGAAAGCAAATTTTTGGCGAAGACCGCCCTACGACGCCTCGCGACGGCCGAAGAAGTTGCCACCCATGTGGCTTTTCTCGCCTCGCCAGCCGCGGCGCACCTCACCGGTACCTCGCTCACCATCGACGGTGGCAGCACTAAATCACCATGACAGATCAACTCGGTTATCGAGTGCGCATCGCCATCGTAGTGCCCTCAACTAACACCATCTGCCAACCCGAGTCGGAAATGCTACGCCCCGTGGGCGTCACCAACCATATCGCACGAATCAGCATCAAAGAGCGTCCGCTCACTACCGAGCAAGCGTTCATGGAGCACGTACAAGCGATGCGCGATGGCATGCGGAGTGCGATCGATCAGGTAATGACCTGTCGACCGACGCACGTGATCATGGGTGTGGCGCTCGAAGCGTTTTGGGGCGGAGTCGCAGCAGCAGACGAATTGCAGCAGGAACTCGCGCAACGGGCAGGCGTCGGCATTTCGATGGGCTCAACAGCTACTGTTGCCGCCTTACGCCGCCTCGATGCCAAGTCGATCGCCGTGCTCACACCGCACCAACCTCGCGGCGACGAGCAGGTGCGGCAATACTTTGAGCAAACAGGCTTTCGAATCCCGCGTTTGATCGGTCTGAAGTGTCCCTCGCCCATCCAGATCGCGCACACCACGCGACCACAAGTGATCAATGCACTACGGCAACTCGATGGCGATGACATTGAGGCGATCGTACAGGTTGGGACGAATCTCGCGGCGATTAAAACCTGCGCCGAAGCGGAACGCTGGCTGGGAAAGCCCGTGCTGGCGATAAATGCCGTAACCTACTGGGACGCGTTGCGTCGTAGCGGAATCGAGGATCGAGTCGTAGGCTACGGTAGTACACTGGAAAAGTTTTGATGGTCGAAAGTGGTGCGGCGCGTGTGCTGGTGGTGGGCGGTGGCCCCGCCGGCATGGCGACCGCGCTATTTTTGATCGAGCATGGCGTACCCGTGCTGCTGTTCGAGTGTAGCGAAGGCCCGCATGCCGACCCACGCGCCGCCACTTACCACCCGCCAACCCTCGAAATGCTCGAACCTTCAGGGGTAACCGCTGAACTGCATGAGTGCGGCATCCTCGCCCGCCGGTGGCAATATCGTGATCGGCGCGAGGGCTTGGTAGCGGAATTCGATCTGCAGTTTCTCGCCGGCGATACGCGCTATCCGTATCGGCTGCAGTGCGAGCAGCACAAGTTGGTTGCAATGATGGAGCGCCGGGTTGCCGCCTCGCCGCTCGCACGCATCCTGCACGGCGTCGAGGTCACCGCAGTCACCCAGCATGCCGAGGGCGTCGCGGTGGGGGTGCAGCACGCCGACGGTCGCAGCGATCAATTCGGCGGACGCTGGTTGGTCGGGGCCGACGGCGGGCGCAGCGTCGTGCGCAAGAGCCAGAATATCGACTTCCGCGGCTTTACCTGGCCGGAGCGCTTTCTGGTCATCACTACGACCTTCGACTTCGAAACGCTCGGCTTTGCATACAGCAGTTACACCATGGACCCGCAAGAGTGGGTAGCGACCTTCAAAGTTCCGGGCGATGGCAGCGGAATCTGGCGCTGTGTTTTTCCGACCCGCCCGAAGGAACAGGAGAGCGATCTGCTCGATTTCGAACAGGCGAAGGCGCGGCTCGCGGCATTCGTACCCGAGAGTCGGCAGGGCGAAGTCATCCATACCAACGTATACGCAGTGCACCAGCGGGTCGCCGAAACCTATCGTCGCGGACGCGTACTGCTGGTAGGTGACGCTGCGCACGTTAACAACCCGCTCGGCGGTATGGGACTGAATTTCGGTATCCACGATGCCCACAGCCTCGCGGATTACCTAGGCCGTATTTGGCGGGGTGCGAACGATGCGGTGCTCGACCGCTATGATCGTCAGCGACGCGATGTCGCGGAGCGCTATTTGCAGGCCCAGACGATCAGTAACAAGAAAACGTTGGAAGAAAGTAATCCGTACCGACGCGCAATGCAGAAGGCAGAGATGCGCGCCATGGCGGCCGATGCCGCCGAGGTGCGTCGCTATTTGCTGCGGACATCGATGATCGAGGGTCTGCGCGTCGCAGCCACGATCACATGACATGATCGGGACAGGCTGAGTCCGCGCTACAATCGGCTACCGACGAGGAAGAGCCACCCGAGATAACCGCGTGCCTCGTCAACGGCACCGGGGGTTTTAAGCGAGTGAGCTGGAAAAAAAGAGTGTTACTTGCCGTGGCTGCGTTCGTGCTGATCGTTGCCGTATTCACGCTCGAGTTCATGTCGTTTGGCGGCGCCTTCCGCGAGCTCACGCTGCGATCACCGGGCGTTTGCAACACCCTGCCGCTGACCGCGAGTGCCGAGGACATTCAGATCGATCGCAATCGCAGCATTGTCTATCTATCATCGCTCGATCGACGTGCGTTGGTCGAAGGTGAAAATATCGAAGGCACTATTCTGCAACTTGATCTCACCGCTAATCCGCTGCGAGCCATACCCGCGCTGGTCGCTGCACCACCAGCATTTCGTCCGCACGGCATGTCGCTCTATCGAATGGGTGATGGCAAACAGCGGCTGTTCGTGATCAGTCATCCACCGAATGTCGCCCACACGATCGAAATCTTCGAGCAACAGCCGAATGGCCAATTTTTACATCTCGGCACGGTGCGCGATCCGCTGCTGCTCTCGCCCAATGCCATCGTTGCGGTGGGTCCGAATCAGTTCTACATAGCCAATGACAAAGGCGCGACCAACATACTCCAACGCATACGGGAGTTCGTGTTCCGCAGTGGTTTATCAACCGTCGTGTATTACGACGGTGAAACCATGCGGGTGGTTGCAAACGGGCTCAAAAGTGCTGTCGGTATGGGTCTGTCACCAGACGGGCTCAAGATTCATGTCGCCGAGACTCTGGGCAAACGGATCACGAACTACGCCCGCGACCCGGTCAGTGGTGCACTGCGCTTCTTGAATCATGTTCCGCTCGAAGGTTCGCCCGACAATGTCAACGTCGATAGCGATGGCACGCTCTGGATTGCGATACACGCCAAGTTACTTGATCTGGTCCGTCACTTCGGCGATCCTGGGCATGCATCGCCCACCACGATCCTGCGCCACTCGGAAGGTATCTCGCAGGCCGTATTGGTCAACGACGGCAAAGATATTTCTGCCGGTAGCGTCGGTGCCGTATTTGATAGCAGGCTTTACGTGGGCTCAATCACCGAGCCAAAGATCCTAGTGTGTCGTTTGCGTTAACGAAATGGGGCGGCATATGGCCATGAACCGTCGTGAATTCGTCGTGTCCTCCGCTGTCTCTGCAGCTGTTGCGGGGCTTTCGAGCACCGCCTACAGCGCAGGTTCTGGCGATCCAGATGTCATTGTCATCGGTGCCGGCCTCTCTGGCCTCGAGACGGCGCTCACACTCGAAGAAAACGGTCTCAAAGTATTGGTACTCGAGGGTCGTAACCGAGTCGGCGGTCGCGTATTCACGCTGTTCGATGTGCCGGGGCACCCCGAAGTCGGTGGAAATACGATCGCCAATGCCTACGGCCGCTGCATCGCAGCAGCCACGCGTAACAAGGTCGAGATCGTCAATCTTGCGCCGCGGCTTTTTGCCAACCGCGCGGGACAGGAACTGTTCGTCGGCGGCGAGCGTATCGCACTCAAGGATTGGGTAAACCATCCGCGTAACCCCTTTGCAGGCGAACAACGCAAGCTTGCGCCTTGGGCTTGGGCCGACGACCTGTTCAAAAAACACCTACCGTTCCGCGATCTCGAGAATTGGCATGATGCCGCGCACGCTAAGTACGATATTTCAGTGCACGAATTTTTGACTGCGCATGGTGCAACCGACGCGATGATCAAACTCGGCTTCGATACCAACATCGCTTACGGCACGACCTCCCACGATGTCTCGCTACTGCAGCAAGCCTTCGCGGATCACTGGCAGTCGGTGAATCGCGGCGCAATTACCGCATTTTCGCGTACAGGCGCCTCGAATCAGATGCCTGCGGCTACGCCACCTACAGGCGCGCCGCCCGGACTGCTGATCGGTGCGTTCAAAGGCGGTAACCAGAAGCTGCCGATCGCCATGGCCAAGCGACTCAAGGGTGATCTGCTGCTGAACTGCCGCGTGAGCGCGATCGAAGTCGGCGCCAGCAGTACCAAAGTGAGCTGCAGCAGCGGCAAGGTCTATCGAGCCAAGGCTGTGGTCTGCTCCATGCCGTTCTCGACGCTGCGACATGTGGCCATTGACCCACTACCGGAACCGGTACAGCACAAGGCCATTCAAACATTGGGCTATATACCAATCACCCAGTTTCATCTCATCGCGGAAAAACCTTTTTGGCTCAATGACGGCATGTCGCCCTCGATGTGGACCGATGGCCCCTTGGGTCTCGTACTCGCTCAAAAATTTGGCAGGACCGACGAAGAAGTCACGAGCCTCACGGTGTGGGCGCGCGGACTCAATGCGCTCTACGTCGATCGCCTCGGTATGGAAGATGCCAAGCGGCTGATCATCGCGGAGTTCGAGCGTCTGCGACCGGCATCCAAAGGCTTGCTGACGGTGGCAGGTGCGCACTCTTGGGCAGCAGATCCGTTTGCGGCAGGCGACTGGGCGATCTTTCAGCCCGGGCAAGTCCGTGAGTTACGCGCGGCGATCGCCAAGCCGCACCAGCGACTGTTCTTCTGCGGCGAACACACCTCGGTGGGCAGCCGCGGCATGGAAGGTGCATTCGAATCGGCCGAACGCGTGTCGCTCGAGGTATTGGGTGGGGTCTGAGTCATTGATCGCTCAGGTCAAAGATTTCCACCGGCGCCGCGCCACTGCGGCTTCGGATAAGGATCCTCATAGGCCGGTTTGTGTTTTACCGACGAGCGCGAGCGCCAAAAAATCAGCCACCAGAAACCGAAGAACGACATCGTCATCCAGCAGAACTCGTGCATCCCCCAACGCTCGACGCCGTAGCGGGCGAGCTGCTCAAATAGGATAAAAGCCACCGTATAGATCGCCGCGCCCGCAAAGGCGCCGAGCCTCCAGGCGAACGAACGCTTGCGCCCACGCATGCCGATCGCCCACCAGGCGACGAAAAAGAACACGGCATAAAGATTGATGAGGATCAGCCAAGTCGGCTTCGGTGCGTAGAGCCAATAGTGGTTGACCCAAAAAGCGCCCGCGCCAAAGAAGCTGATGAGGACATATCGCCATTCATCGAGTGGCTCTTTCAGCAGGCGCTGCCAAAACCAGACCAGAAAAACATAGACCGTCCAGGTTCCGAAGATGAGTTCATAGAACTGGACCTTGCCTTGCCAGGCGTCTTCTAGTGGCGGCATCCACATGATTTTATCCCCCGCGGATCACGCGCGACGTCGACCATAAACGCTGCCGCCTATCGGCCGCCGCAACTTCCTTCTACCTTGGCCGACTGACGGAACGGGGAAAGACGGGTATCCTCGACCTGAACGGGGGCTTCAAATGCTGAATGCAAGCATCACAGGCTGGGGAAAGTGCCTGCCGCCAGGCATCCTGTCAAATGCCGATATTGCCACCTTCATCGAGACTACAGATGAGTGGATCACCACTCGCACCGGGATCCGCGAGCGACGCATCTCGCATGTATCGCTTGGTGATATGGCACATGTCGCCTCGGCTAGGGCGCTCGCCTGCGCAGGGCTCGAGGCCAAAGATCTGGACCTGATCGTCTTTGGCACCACCTCCCACGACGATCAATGCCCGAACATGGCCTCTGGCCTGCAAAAGATGCTGGGTGCCGAAGGCTGTGGCGCCATGGACGTCAATACCGCGTGCACGAGTTTTCTTTATGGACTCTCGACGGCCGCAGCGATGATCAAAACTGGCATTGTTCGCAACGCACTCGTGGTCGGTGGCGAACTGATCTCGCCGTACATGGACTGGAATGATCGCAATGTCGCCGTGCTATTCGGTGATGGAGCCGCCGCAGTGTTGCTGCAGGCCACCGATCGCGACGAGGGCTTGATGCACGAGAAACTCGGTTGCTATGGCGAAGCACGCGAGATTCTGCGTATTCATGGAATGGGCGGTTCATACGTACATCAAGGCCGCATGCTCGGTGCTACCGAATGGCAGTTCGAAGGCCAAGAGATTTTCAAGAAAGCAGTGATGGGTATGGGGCTCGCTAGCGAAATTGTGCTGCAGCGCGCCGGACTTTCGCCGACAGACATCGACCTTGTAGTGCCGCATCAGGCCAACCTGCGCATCATCGAGGCGGTAGCCAAACGAGCCAGCGTCGCGATGGATCGCGTGTATGTCAACGTGGATCGTTACGGCAATATGTCGGCCGCTACTGTGCCGGTCGCGCTCTGCGAAGCACTAGAAGATAAACGTATCAAACCTGGCGCAATCCTCTTGATGCCGGCCTTCGGTGGCGGCCTGACTTTTTGTGCACATCTCGTACGATGGGGCGAGCGCACCACACCGTTTGCCACCGCAAATATTGAACTCCCACCACCCGAGCGTTCGGCGCTCGAAATGGTAGAGCGCTATCGTCGCTCCAAAGGCGCTGGCCTTACATGAACACTGCTGATCTGCGTCGCCGCATGTTACCCATCGTGGCGATGGCGCTGTTCATCGATTCGATGGGCATCGGCATCATCATTCCGGTTGCGCCACAATTGGTGATGAATCTTTCCGGTCTTACGCTGGCCGATGCCGCGCCGATCGCTGGCTGGCTGACCCTGGCCTACGCCTCGATGCAGTTCATTTTCTCGCCGATTCTCGGCAACCTGAGTGATCGGTACGGCCGCAAACCCATCCTGCTCGCCTCACTGGCCGCGCTTGCTGTCGACTATGTCTTGATGGGTTTTGCACCGACCCTGACCTGGCTGTTCATTGGTCGCATCATTGCCGGGATCGCTGGCGCCACGTTTGCCACAGCCAATGCCGTGGTCGCAGATACCATTCCACCTGACCGCAGAGCCAAATATTTTGGTTTGAACGGTGCTGCCTGGGGTATGGGCTTTATCGTCGGCCCGGTGATCGGCGGTTTGCTCGGTCAATATGGGCCACGTGTGCCGTTCTTCGCCGCAGCAGTTTTCACTGCACTCAATTTTCTGATCGCACTCGCGGTACTTAAGGAAACCCTGCCTGAAGGCGAGCGGCGCGTGCTCTCGGTGCGGCGCGCCAATGTGCTCGGGGCGCTGCGCTCGATGCGCGCGATTCCGGGTGCACTGCTGTTGTTGGTCGTGCTGTTCATGTATCAGATCGGCCACGATACCCTGCCCTCCACTTGGGCCTGGATGACCATAGCCAAATTCGGCTGGGGCGAACGCGAAGTCGGTTTGTCGCTCGCTGTACTCGGACTCGGCACCGCAGCGGTCCAAGGTGGTCTCGTGGATCTATTCACGAAGCGGTTCGGCGAACAGCATGCCGCGCTGATCGGTCTGGTCGGCGGGTCTATCGGTTTTCTAGGCTATGCGTTTGCGTCACAACCCTGGGCGCTGTTCGCAAGCGTGCCCCTCGCCTGCCTGATTGGTCTGACGATGCCATCGATCCGCGCGATCCTCTCGCGCCAGATACCGGCTAACGCGCAAGGCGAACTGCAGGGAGCGATCGCCGGGGTTGTGAGCTTCACGGCGATCGTCACGCCGTTCACCATGACACACCTCTTCAGCGTTGCAATCGAAACTGCACACTTCCCCGGCGCGCCATTTTTGGCCGGAGCCATTGCTTTGTTATTCGGGGCGTTGGTGTTTGGGCGCAGTCGGTTCAGCGCGCGCTCAGCGATCTAAGCACATAGCGCAGACCGCGTGTCGGTAGTTCGGAGCGGATCACAATTCGATCGGCACCGTATACCCAAAGATCGTTCATACCGGCGAGACGATAGCGCTGTGTGGTGAAGCGTCCGGCAGGGACCTCGATGGTTTCTTCACCCATATATTCGATTTCGAGCGGCACTAATGCACCGAGCACAGGTTTGGTGGTGTCGGCACTAGCCTCGACGCTATAGAGCTGAAACTGTCCCTTCTTGGGATTGGCAGTGTCAAGATCTGGGGTATGCCAGCCATCGGCAGAGACTGGATGCGTACCGATCGAGAACCGCACAGGTACCGCAGTCTCTTGTTGTTGCCGGCCGCTGTCAGGACCGTTCGACTCTGCGAACAAGTGCTCGCCCTGCACCAAAAAATGACCGCTGCCTTTATAGCGACCGCTGCTTCAATAGTTCGCATACACCTCGAGTGGGCGAAAGTCGGCTGCCGATCGTAGCACCACGGTGAACAATGAATTTCGCCGGCTGAGATCGCTGGAACTCGACAGCGTCTGCGTGCCGTCGCTGTGCACCACTAATTGAAAGTACTCGCCGCCGCGGCGCTCGCCGCCCGCAATACCCTCGCTGCGGTACTCGCCCTGAACGACACGTGCAGCAGCCGCTGGAGCGGTCTTGGGCGATCCCGTCTCGGCGACGCGTGCCGCTGCCGTCGCTATCGTCACTATTACCAGCAGCGAAACCGCGACGAGTCGGTTCATCGACTGCGTACCCACATGGCATAGAACAACAACAGTACATTTGCCGCTGCCATGATGATAAACGGCGCACCCGGGCGCCATAAATCAAACGCCACACCACCGACTTTGGAAATAATTAGAATGCCAAGCGCGCCGAAGAAACCAACCATCCCGATGACCGCACCACGTATCGGGCCCGGCGCCTCCTGCGCGATAAGCACCTGTGAAGCCAGAATACCGCTTATCTGGCCGATGCCCAGCATCGCCGCCGCACCATAGGCCATACCACCTTCGGCTGGATCCGGCGTAAATCCCATCCAACCGTAACCCACGATGGCCAGCAGCGTGGCGGTGATGACGAGCGTCACGCGATCGATCTTGTCGGCCAGCCAGCCAAAGAGCGGCGCCCACAACATGGCGCAGCCCTGCACGATACCAAATAGCGTTCCTTGCAAGGCCGCCGCATCCGCGGCCGCCAAGCCATCCGCCGTGGCAGCTAACTGCACCCAAAGCGAAAGAAACAACGCGACAATCACCAGGTCCGCACGAGCGGTAAACGAGGCGGCGTAAGCCAGTGCAATCCGCGGCTGCTTGCCTGCAACAATGCCTTGGCGAATCAAGGTGACGAGCGGGACTCGCTCAGTAACTTGATCCGGCTTTCCTGGCTTGAGCGCGAGCATCACTAGCGCACTGAATACGCACACCGCCGCCGCCGTGAGATAGGCGAAGCGACCCGCCTCCGTTTCGGTAGCGCCGAAGCCCTGGTAGATCTGCGGCAGCTTAACGAGGAATACCAAAAATAATACCGCGCCCAGGGCGTTGAGTACAAAAGACAGGCCGGTCAACTTGCCGCGATCGGCATCGACAGGATAATCGGCGAGCACCGTTGCCAGCATGCCGCCCAGTGCCGCTACGCCGATGGCATAGATCAGCCGGTAAATGAGCAACTGGTTGATGTCATCGGCAAACGGATAGGCTGCGTAAGCGAGTCCCGTGATTAGAAAGCCCACCACGTAAACGATGCGCCGGCCGACGCGGTCAGACCAAGCGCCAAAAAAACCAACGGTGAGCAAGGTGATGATTTCCGCCCAGAACTGCAGGTCACCGGAAATCTGCCCGCGCTGCTCGGCCGGCGCGCCGATATTGACCTCCAACAGGTAGGGCTGCAGGGACGTCGCATACGTGAAGATGCCGATACTGACGAAAGCTGCCCAAAGATAGGCTGCCACGTGCCCCGGCATGACACCAGGCATCAGTCGGACAAAGAAAAACTTCCGACCTAGGGGGGCTGCAGACATCAACTCCTCCAGAAACAGTCGGGACTAGCGAAACAGAATAGATTGCGGATAGCGGGCATACATTCTTGCGTCGAGTCCGTACCAGTGGCCGGTCGGCCAGATCACAAACGGCAGAAACATCAGCGCGAGCGCGATCAATGAGGCGTCATAGTAACCGCCGACGGCAAAAGAAAACATCATCAGCATAGCTCCAGCCGCTGCACCCCGTGTCATGAAGCCGAACAGCAAACCGAGACCGATGAAGGTTTCGCCCCAGCAGACCATCCAGGCAAGCGGCTGATAATGAGGCAGGCCGATATGCTCGATGAACCAGGCGCCGAAAGTCTCGGGATCGATTTCTTCGAGGCGTACGGCAAAGATTCGCGACAGGCGATCACTACTGATGTACTGCTGCTGCCACTTATTGGCGGCAGCGCTCAGAAAGAACAGGGCGAGCAGATAGCGCAGCCCCAACACAGCAATTCGTCCAGCGCCGAGTCGAGTCCGAGCCTTCATTGCACCACCCGCTCGGATGAGTCGGCCTTCGGTAGTTCGCGGCCCAGAAAGCCGCGAACCCAGGAATAACCGTCGCGGCGCTTAAGTGCCAAACAGCGGCCCTGAGGCTCGCCCGTTAACGTACGCCACTCGGCAGAACGCATGTCGATGCTCGAGTCGGGAAGCATGATCAGACCGGCGACCATATCGATCCGTGACCACCCCTCTTCGAGCGCCACGCGTTTTTGGTTACCATCGTTTTCATAGATTGTGAGAGGTCGACTGTCGCTGGTTTTGCGCCGCAGCCACTGCACGAGGTAATCCCCGATAGTGGCGATCTGCGCCCAGAAGCTTTTTTCGCGTAAACGATACAGTCGATAGACTTCGTCACGGTCAACGTCAGCGGCCCGTTGGCAGCGCAGAAAGTCATCGCAGGTCGTACACAAGAGATTGATGCGAACCTGCAGCGCCTCGGTGGATAACGGCGCTGCACCCCGATCACAGCCCGCCAATGTCAGCAGGGCGATCAGCGCCAGCGCCAACCAACGTTCGCACTTTCTTTTCCTCAATGCGAAGCCCCCCAATACCTCTCAGCGCATAGTCACGAATTCTTCGGCGCTGGTCGGATGTATGGCCACCGTATCGTCGAAATCACGTTTGGTGGCACCCATCTTCAGTGCAACAGCGAAGCCCTGTAACATTTCATCGGCTCCGACACCAATCACGTGGCAGCCCACGATGCGCTGCTCGGGCCCCATGGTGATTAGCTTCATCTCGGCGCGCGGTTTGCGTGTCGTCAGTGCGTGATACATCGGTACGAAGCCCGAAGTGTAGATCTTCAAAGAGTCGGCACCGTAGCGATCGCGCGCTTCCTGCTCGCTGAGCCCCACCGTACCGATCGGCGGGTGGCTGAAGACCACGGTGGGAATATTCGAGTAGTCGAGATGGCGATCGGTCATGCCACCAAACACCCGATCGGCGAGTCGTCGCCCCGCGGCAATCGCCACCGGCGTAAGCAGTGCTCGGCCCGTGACATCGCCGATGGCATGGATGCCGCCGACATTGGTTTGCTGCAGAGAATCTACGGCGATATGACCCGAAGCGTCTAGGCTTACACCGGCGCGATCCAGACCCATATCTTCGACCATAGGCTCGCGACCGATGGCCCACACCGCACAATCGAAGGGACCGACCGCGCGCCCATCGACCGTCAGCAGCCGCAGGCTGGCGTCGACATCACGCTCCAATGCCCGCGGTACAGCCCGCGTCACGATCTCGATACCCTCATCACGCATGATCTTCATGAGACCATCGCCGAGCATGCTGTCGAAAGAGCGCAGCACTCGGTCCTGGCGAATAACGAGGGAGACCTTACTGCCGAGCGCAGCGAAAACACCAGCGATCTCTACGGCGACATAGCCGCTGCCGACGATAGCCACGCGCTCGGGTTTCGATTGGAGAGCAAAGAATCCGTCGGAAGTCATGCCGAACTCAGCGCCGGGAATGGGCGGGATCGAAGGGCGTCCGCCGGTGGCAATCACTACTTGCGGGGCTACGAGCGTCTGTTCGCCGGTACGGACTTCACCTACACCGACGAAGTGGCCACGACCGCGCACGAGCTCGATTTTTTTATTGGCGAGATTGCGTTCGTAGATGCCATTGAGACGTTGTACATAGGCATCGCGCGCGAGCTGCAACGCCCGCCAGTCATGACGACCGAGCCTCAGATCAAAACCATAGTGCACAGCATCATGCGCAGCGTGGGCGATCTGAGCTGCATTCCACATGACTTTTTTAGGTACACAGCCGACGTTAACGCAGGTGCCACCGAGGCGGCCTGCCTCGATAATTGCAACCTTGGCACCGTACTCCACGGCGCGTTGCGCGCAGGCCAAACCGCCGCTACCACCGCCGATCACGACTAAATCAAAACTTCTGGTTTTCATTCGCGAATCCTACACGGCAGTGACATCGATTGCCGTCAGCTGCGTTACCCTACGCGCATGAGCACCCTTTCCATCGCCACCTGGAATGTCAATTCGCTGCGCGTGCGGCTGCCGCAACTGGCCGAATGGCTGAGTGGAGCTAAGCCGGATATTGTCGCACTTCAAGAAACCAAATCGACCGACGCCAATTTCCCAGCAGCCGAGATCAGTGCTCTCGGCTATGAATTCGCGTGCAGCGGTCAGCGCACCTACAACGGCGTCGCTGTGCTCTCGCGGCAGCCGGTCACGGTACTCGCCACCGATATCCCGGGTTTTTCCGATGAACAGCGCCGCGTGCTCGCCGTCGAAACTGCGGGCGTAGTCATACTCGATCTTTATGTACCCAATGGGCAGGAGCCCGGGTCCGAAAAATACGCCTACAAACTGCGCTGGCTGGAAGCACTCGAGCAGTGGTTGCACGACAGCTTGTTAAAGCACCGCAAAGTGATTGTACTCGGTGACTTCAACATCGCGCCCGAAGATCGTGACGTCCATGATCCGCAGGCTTGGGAGGGTAGCGTGCACGTCAGCCTGCCCGAACGCGCGGCCTATCAAAAATTGCTTGATAGTGGTCTCGTTGATGTTTTTCGATGTTTCGAACAACCTGAAAAATCTTTCAGTTGGTGGGATTACCGCGCCGCTGCCTTCCGACGCAACGCAGGCTTGCGCATCGATCTGATTCTCGCCACGGCATCGCTTGCTGAGCGCTGCGTCGGTTGTCGCATCGATCGAGAGCCACGCAGAGCGGAGCGGCCCTCAGACCACACGCCGGTGATCGCCGAATTCGAATTCGATTAAGCTCGCAGCGGGCTGCGTGATGGCAGCAACAAATCGTCGATGAATCTCCTCAATACACGCCAGTACTTCGCCGCGACCTTCGAGTGGCGCCGCCAGCAAAATATTTGACAACAACTGTGGTGAAAGCTGCTCGAGACAACACACGGCAAGCGGTGCAAAACTCAGGTGCCAAGGCTCCGCGCTGATGCCTTCACCGTTCATCACGTAGGGCCGAAAAAACCCAAAGCGATGCATGTGGGTATCGAGCCATTGCGTGAGCTTGGCAAAGGGACCTTGCGCCGTATATTCCTGTGGAATGAGTTTCAAGGCCGCCACATCGGGCATAGAAACGGCATCATAGACATCGAAATCGGTTCCCCAATGATGACGACTGGCACCGGGAAGCGCGGACCAAGCGAGGATGGCCTCGATGCGTTCGATCGGCGTCAGCGAGGTCGCATCAAGTGCCCTGCCCTCGCGGTCGTTGAGCGCTCGTTCGCCACGGAATTTCTCGTTCCAGATCATGAGTTGCCGATCAAAATCACGGAACGAAGACGCGGTGCGTAGATCGATACCATCGGCAAGTGCTGCCTCGCGCAGGGCGAGGAAGGCCGGCATCACGTCGTGATGCAGAGTACAGCGTAGCTCGCGGGCCTCGACGAGATGGCTGCGACTGCGACCCGTCAGCTCGAATTCATTGAGCAGGGGTAACGAGGGCATCGATCAACTGAAAAAAAACTCGGGTCGCTGCGTACCCGAGAACCGATGTTTACGATGAAAAATGAAAGTGGGCACGCCAGTGATTTGCAAGTCCTGTGCAGGCGCTTCAAGTGGAACGATTTCGGCGTGAGGATTTTCATCGTCGAGTGCGGCGGAAGCCATCGCAGCAGACATTCCGGCATCGACGGCAATTTTTTCTAGCGCTGCAGGATCACCTATATCGCAGCCCTCAGTAAAGTAGGCGACGAATAAGGTTTCGATCAACTTGGCCTGCATCTGTGGCGAGCCGCGCCAGGCAGCAGCTACGAGCGCGTGCGCGCTGCGGGTGTTGGGCGCATGTTCTATTGCCTCCAAATCAAAAGTGATACCCATGGAACTGCCGAGCTCGAGCAGTTGCTTTTGTCCGGCCGCAAAGGGGCCCAGTCTACCGAAGCGCTCGAGCAAATACTTGCGACGGTTGCGACCTGCAACGGGCATGACCGAATTCAGCTGCGAAAGGCAGCCACTGCACTTCGATGTCGCGATGGGCTCTTGCGGCCAGCGCCTGCTGCAGGCGCGTGTGACCGACGAAGCACCACGGACAAATGACGTCGGAAAACACTTTAATCCGCATGGGTGGTGAGCATACACGTAAAATCGCACCCGTGATTCACCTGCGTAATTTGCGGCTGCGACGCGGCCCCGACATCCTCATCGAAAATGCCACCGTCAGCGTATTGCGAGGCGAAAAAGTCGGCGTCGGTGGTCGAAATGGCTGCCGCAAATCTTCACTGCTCGCATTGTTGCAGGGTGGGCTCGCAGCTGATCAGGGAGAGCTGGATTTCCCGGAAAATCTCGCGGTCGCGACAGTGGCGCAAGAGCTGCCGCATTCCGAGCAGGCCGTGATCGAGCATGTACTCGATGGTGACACCGTGATGCGCGGCAGCGAACGAAAAAATTCGTGGTGAAGCTAAGCATGTACGCAGCTTTATCAAACGCTTCAACGCCAAGGCCAGCAAGGCACCGCAGGCACAGAGCCGCATCAAGTGGCTGGAACGACTACCGACGATCGTCACGCAGCGTACCGAGACCACTTACGAGTGGCAGTTCACGCAGCCGCGAAAATTACCCGCGCCGCTGGTCGCTATCGAGTCGGCAAGTGCTGGCTATCAGGACCGTACCATCATCGAGGACGTTCGGCTGTCGATCGCACCGGGGGCGCGACTTGGCGTATTGGGTCGCAATGGCGCTGGCAACTCGACGTTAATGAAAGTGATCGCCGGTGAGCTCGCAACGACCGCGGGTACTTGCACCGCTGCCGCCGAGCTCGAGATTGGGTTATTTGCCCAGCTTGAGGTGGATCAGCTCGACACCAAGTCTACGGCTATCGTCGAACTCGCGTGCAGGGGCGGTCCGGAAGCCGCGCGCTGGCGCGAGCAGGAACGTCGTGATCACCTTGGGCATTTCGGCTTCGTGGGCGATCGCGTGTTCGAACCGATCGTCGGATTTTCCGGTGGTGAGCGGGCGCGGCTGTCGCGCGCGATTCTGGTGGCCCGACGACCCAACCTATTGCTACTCGACGAACCCACCAACCATCTTGATCTCAAGATGCGCAACTCGCTGCTGTTAGCGCTGCAAGAATTCACAGGTGCAGTCGTATTGGTATCGCACGATCGCGGTCTACTCGGCAGCGTCTGCGACGAGTTCGTGCGGGTCAGTGGCGGACGAGTCGTATCGTTCGATGGCGATCTTGAAGATTATGTAGCTTGGCTTACCGCATAATCTCGACAACCAAAGAAATCGACGACTCAAGCGCTGCCGGTCGAAGTCAGTACAAGAAGGTGCGGCGACACGTCGCGAACGTCGCCGCCAGGAGGTCGCAGCACGTGACACGCTTACGCCGCCGCGAATAAAACTGCGCCGTGTCGAGTCAGAGCTGGAATCTTTGGCTCGAGGGCGCAGCAGCATGGAGCAGCGCCTCGCCGACCCCGAGTGTTATCTGTCAACAGATCCGCAGACAAAAAACCTGCCAACGCTGCACGCGAATACGGTCAGGCGAATTGGCGAGCTGGAAGAAACTTGGCTGGAACTCAGCGAACGCTTGGACAGCAACTGATCGAGCCTGGCGTACCAGCCTGCAATGGCGAACGGACCGCGGAAAAAGAAAAGGGCGGATCTTTCGATCCGCCCGAACGGGGGTCACTCGTCAGAAGGAACGAATGATGAAGTGATATTAGCGGCCTGTACGAGCCTGTCAAGCATTTGTCTAAAACAAATGCTGGACCGGGAAGGAGAGTGGCCCAGAGCCGAAGACTCGGGGACAGCCTCAAGGGAGGGTGTTGCGCCGTGATGACGATTTGAGGTCAACGCGAGGGCGATCTCTGTCCGCTGCGTGGTCGTCATTCGGACCTCGCCGACCGCTTTCCCTAATGTGCGACGATCGCAGAGAGCCGATTCTCCGTGGCCCTCTACCGCTATGACGCCGGTAAAACCGGCAATAACCTCGCGCGATCACGAGTCCAATCCAGCGTGGCAAGATCAGCATTTTGATCGGCTCGACGCCGGTCGCCTCCAGGGCGTCGAGCTCCTGATTGAGCCGCATCGCGCGAATCTATGCAGCGAACTCACTGCCTAAACGCCCGGCAACGATGATGGCGGTCGGCAGCACTCCGAGCTCACGGACCACTCCCGCGGTGACGAGATTGACGACAAAAATATCGGCACCGAACTTTTGTAGTGGCTGTGCGCCCATGTAGGCGATGATAACGCTCATCAAAAATGCGGTCAGTGCAACGATGGAAATTGCGTGGAAACCGATTTAGTAATCGCGCCGAGCGATCGAGATCGGTCGCCAAACCCGCAGCTCGAGAAACCCATGACTGAAACGCAGCGTCGTCTCACCCGCAAAAGATAGGCCATTGAGCGCAGCCTGCCAACGATCGATGACGTTGCGACCGAGTGCTGTGACGGGCTGCAGCGATCTCTCGAGCTGCGCAATCACCGATTCGCCATCGTGGCTTAAAGTTTACGCGACCAAACTAACCGTTGGCGAACGAGCGTCAAGATAGCTCACCGAGAGACTCGCAGTCGTTGCGCGTTAATCTAAGGTCGTAGAGCAATCACGCCCCGTAAAGATCGCGCGTGGCAAGGTGACGGCAATCGATCTCCAGCTGACCGAAGCCAGAGAAATCGAGGGCGCGCAGAGCGGGTTCGCGCGCGCCTACTTGGCGCGCGGTCCACGCACCCTCTAGCGAAGGGCAGAGCCCCGAGTCGCGCCCTGCTTCTCGAAAGGAAATTAGGCCAAGTTCTTGTGAGACCCGTCGCACAGCGGCGCCTTGGCCGTGTGCTTGCAACCGCAGAACCAGAGCCTGCCGGTTTTGTCAGCGTCGTACCTCATGGGCGCGAATTCCGAGCCTTTGTGGGAGCCATCACAAAACGGCTGCTTGGCCGACTTGCCACAGGTGCACCACCAATAGGTCTTGCCGGCCTCCACATCTACAGGAAGGGGTGTTTTGCTCGCAATTAAAGGTGGGCCCATGGTTACATCTCTCGGCGTGGGTTAGGTCAGGGAGCCTCGCCGAGAGTCTAGCGCGCGTCGTCGTCAGGCGTCACCGCGCCAGCGCCGAAAACGGATCGCACCGTAAAGCAGCACGGCGGCGACCGCGAGCCCTGTATACAGGTGCAGCTCGCCAAGGAGCGGTAGCGCACTCAGGTCTGCGTTACGAATCGATTCGCGGATGTGTTCTGCTGATCCGCGACCATCAACCTCGCCCACCCCGAAGAGCGACTTGAAAAATCCGGTCAAGCGATAGACAAAAAGCTGCGCCGCGTGGTTGGTGTCGAAGATGATTTCCTCGACCAGCGCAAGCAAAGCTGGCGGCAATACCGCCCAAAGAAATGGTGCGCGCTTGGCCCAGGCCGACACCAGCAATAACCACGCAGCAATCGGTGCGTACCAAAGTGCGGCAATCAGCAGATTGAGCAGCAGCGTCGCCTGCAGCGCGAACCAGGTGCCGACATGAAAGTTGCCGAGGGGAGCGAGTGGTGTTCCGCCAACCTTGAGCGCCACCACGACGAACACCAGCAGTCCCATCGCGAGCGACAACAGCCAGATCCACACGGGAACGACCACCAGCGCAGTCACGGCCTTGGACAACACGGTCGCGGTATCGGAAACCGGCATCGACTGCCAGAACAGAATGCTGCGGTCCTTACGCTCGGCGTGAAGCGCATCCAGCAAATAAAAATACAGCACTGTGAGGCCGACGACGATCAATGGCAGGATCAGCGAGCTCATCCAAACGGCGAACAATTGCGACTGCTTGGCGGCGTCGACGGCCAGACGGGCAAAGAATTTAGCGTCTTCGCCGTCGAATCTGATTTCGATGCTGTTGGTGACGTTGGTGCTGAGGATGGCGGACACGACGATCAGTGCAGCAACCACGAGCGGCACCCAAACGAGACTGCGGTGTTCCCAGGTCTCGCGGCGCAGCAGCATGATGAAAGACTTGGCGTTCATTGCACACCCCCGCTCATCTTGGCGACGAACAAGTCCGAGACCGAAGGCGTTCGCAATTCACCGAGACCGTCTAGTTCGCTCGCGGCTTGGTCTTCATAGATGAACACGGTGCGACCAAACACCTCGCGCTCGTGGATCGGTCGTAGTGCGCGGGCGGCGGGAACAGACTCGCCGCTCGTGATCAGTTGTACGTAGCGAGTCGCGATCGCCTCGATGGAGGAGTCGAGGACGATGCGCCCGTGATTGATCAGCAGCACGTCGGTGAGCAGGTTTTCGACTTCCTCCACCTGATGCGTGGTCACCAAAATCGTTCGTTCGTGATCGAAATAATCGTTCAGCAACATTTCATAGAACGAACGTCGATACAGCAAATCGAGACCGATGGTCGGCTCATCGAGCACCAGCAGTTTGGCATCGATGGCCATGATCAGCGCGAGATGCAACTGGGTGATCATGCCCTTCGAGAGTTCGCCGACCTTGCTGCGCTGGCGGATCTCGGTCTTTCCAAGCACGGTCTCGGCGCGACTTCGATCGAAGCGCGGATGGACAGCGGCGACGTAGTCGAGCGCCTGCGACACACGCAACCACTTCGGCAATACCGCCACGTCGGCGATGAAGCAGACATCTTGCATCAGCGCATCGCGCTCGCGGCGGGGGTCGAGCCCGAGTACCGTAAGCTCGCCTTCGAACGGCGTGAGTCCGAGCAAGGCCTTGAGCGCCGTCGTCTTACCGGCACCGTTCGGCCCCATCAAACCGACGATGCGTCCGGTACCGATGGTGAAACTCGCGCCATCGAGGGCAACGCTGCCCTTGCCATAGCGCTTGTGCAAATTGCTTGCGCGAACGATCGGGGTGGTCATTTCTTTGATCCTGGAGAGGCGGTCGACTCGATGGTCGCCGCTGGTGCAAACAACTCTTCGGCGGTGAAACCGAGTCGCTGAATGGTGGCGCGGGTGCGTGGCCACTCGTCGCGCAGAAAGCGCGCCCGCTCATCGGCGAGCAGGGCGACCCGCGCACCCACGTTGACGAACATGCCGCGGCCGCGACGCTTTTCGACGAGATTTTCGTCGGCAAGCTCCTGATAGGCCTTGAGCACAGTCAGTGGATTGATACGAAATTCCGCGGCGACGTTGCGGACCGAAGGCAAAGGATCACCGTCTTTGAGCACCCCTTCGAGAATCATCGCAACCACGCGGTCACGCAGTTGACGGTAGATCGGGGCGTTGTCGGTCCACTGTGACATTCGCGGGGGTCTCGCGTCAGTTGGCGAGCGCAGTCGCCACCGGCGCGACACGCGGCGGCTGCAAGTGTTTGGAAGAATGGCCGAGTCCCCAGAACAACAGCATCGTCAGCGCGACGGCGGCGAGGCCGGCGGTCAAGCTCGAAGCGGTGGCGGGGGGACTAAGGAATAGCGGGGCATGTGCTCACGTTACTGTCTCCTGTTTAACCCTTCTAGTCATATATTTAACTATAACACTAAGACGGAGTCAAGGGGGGCCTGATCACGTAGAATTCGCGCGCTATTTTTTGGCCCTGCGCCCCCTTTTCGGAGATGAACTGGAATGAAGCAGCCCTTGAATGTCGCGATCACCGGTGCCGCCGGTCAGATCGGCTATGCCCTCGCCTTCCGCGTGGCCTCCGGTGCCATGCTCGGTGCCGATCAGCCGATCAACCTGCACCTGCTCGAAGTCACGCCGGCCCTGCCGACGCTGCAGGGCGTGGTGATGGAACTCAACGACTGCGCCTTCCCGACCCTCAACAAGGTGGTGGCCACCGACGATGCGCGCGTTGCGTTTAAGGATTGCCATGCCGCACTGCTCGTCGGCGCCCGCCCGCGCGGCCCCGGCATGGAACGCAAAGATCTGTTGCTCGCCAACGCGCAGATTTTTTCGGCACAGGGCAAAGCGCTTAGTGATGTTGCCGCCCGTGAAGTGCGCGTGCTGGTGGTCGGAAACCCGGCCAATACCAACGCGCTCATCGCCATGAAGAACGCGCCGTCGCTGAAGCCGCAGAGCTTTACGGCGATGACGCGTCTCGATCACAACCGTGCGTTGTCGCAGCTTGCCGAAAAAACTGGCAACCACGTGAACGACATCCAAAAGATGATCATCTGGGGCAACCACTCGGCGACCCAGTATCCCGACCTCAATCATTGCTTCGTGAAGGGTCAGCCGGCGCGATCGCTGGTCGATGGCGACTGGATCGAAAAGACCTTTATCCCGACCGTGCAGCAGCGCGGGGCCGCGATCATCAAAGCCCGCGGTGCCTCGTCGGCGGCCTCGGCAGGCTCCGCCGCCATCGCTCACATCCGCGACTGGTTCCGCGGTTCCACGCAGGGTGACTGGGTGTCGATGGGCATCCCCTCGGATGGCAGTTACGGTATCCCCGAAGGCGTAATCTATTCCTATCCGGTCGTCTGTCGCGGTGGTCATTACGAAATCATCCCGGGTCTCGCCATCGACGAGGACAGCCGCAAACGTATGGACACCACGCATCAGGAGCTGCTCGAAGAGCGCGATGGCGTGAAGAACCTACTCGGCTGACTTTCCGGGGCGGCAGGTTTCGGACCTGCCGCTCTTTATCCTTGAGCGCGGCACCAGTAGGCTGTACCCATGAGCCACTTTCTCGTAGCCCTCGCCCTGCTGGCATTGACTGCCTGGGCACTGACGCTCAAGGGCGGCGTCATCGGAATCGTGTTCGTCGCCGCACTGCTGTACCTCGCGTACAAGCGGCTGAGTCTACTCGCCTATACGACGACCTTCGGCGTGCTGCTGGTTACCTACTCGGTGATCGGCGAACCCGCAGGTCTCTGGAAAGGATTTCTTTGGTCGCTGTTCGCGGCACTGGCGCTGATCAATGTCGTGCCGCTACGTCAGCGCTTGCTGACCCGTCCTTTCATGCGCATCTACCGACGCATGCTGCCGGCGATGTCATCGACCGAGCGCGAAGCACTCGAAGCCGGTACCGTGTGGTGGGACGGCGAACTCTTCACCGGTAAACCCAACTGGTCAAAGTTACTCGGGGCAAAAACGCCGGTACTCACCGCCGAAGAACAGGCCTTTCTCGATGGGCCATGCGAAGAACTCTGCCGGATGGTCGACGATTTCGACATCACGCATCGTCGTGGCGACATGCCGCCGGAAGTCTGGGACTTCCTCAAGCGCAAGGGCTTCTTCGCGATGATCATCCAGAAGAAGTATGGCGGCCTAGAATTCTCGGCCTATGCCCATTCCTGCGTGCTGGCCAAACTCTCGACTCGTAGTGCGACCGTGTCGTCGACGGTTGCCGTGCCCAACTCGCTGGGTCCCGGCGAACTTTTGCAACACTACGGCACCGAAGACCAAAAAAATCACTACCTGCCACGGCTCGCCTGCGGCGAGGATATTCCCTGCTTCGCATTGACCGGGCCGCGCGCGGGCTCGGATGCGGCCTCGCTGCCGGATTTCGGCATCGTCTGTCGCGGTCAATGGCAAGGGCGAGAAATCATTGGTCTGCGGCTTAATTTTTCGAAGCGCTATATCACCCTCGCACCAGTCGCCACAGTGATCGGGCTGGCCTTTCGCATGTTCGATCCTAATCGCCTGCTCGGCGGCAACAACGACCTCGGCATCAGCTGCGCACTGATTCCGCGGGAAACAGCGGGGATCACCATTGGCCGTCGACACTTTCCGCTCAATGTGCCCTTTCAGAACGGGCCCATTCAGGGTCGCGACGTATTCGTGCCTCTCGACTTCATCATCGGTGGTCCCGCGATGGCGGGTCAGGGCTGGCGCATGTTGGTCGAGCAGCTCTCGGTTGGTCGCTGCATTTCTTTGCCCTCGAGTGGTACAGGTGGCGGCAAGGCAGCGGTGTTCGCCACGGGTGCCTACGCGCGCATCCGTCGTCAGTTCAACATGCCAATCGGCAAATTCGAGGGTATCGAGAGCGTGATCGCGCGCATGGTCGGGCTCACGTACACCATGGATGCTGCGCGCTCGGTGACGGCGGGTGCCATCGATGGCGGTGAGAAACCCTCTGTCCCCTCGGCCATGCTCAAGTACCACGTCACCGAGATGAGTCGACAAGTTGCCAACGATGCGATGGATGTCCACGGCGGCAAGGGCATCTGCCTCGGACCGCGTAACTATCTCGGTCGCGGTTATCAGGTAGTACCGGTAGCAATCACCGTGGAAGGGGCGAACATACTCACCCGCAGCCTCATCATCTTCGGTCAGGGTGCCATTCGCTGTCATCCCTATGTTCTCAAAGAAATGGAGGCAGCACAGAATCCGGACCGCGCGCAGGGGGTGCTCGACTTCGACGATGCACTGCTCGGCCATGTCGGCTTTACGCTGAGCAATGCGGTGCGCTCGTTGATCATGGCGGTTACCAACGCCCGTTTCACGGTCGCACCCGTCGACGGTCCGGTTGCCCGCTACTACCAACATATCGTGCGTTTCTCGGCGAGCTTCGCATTCGCAGTCGATGTCGCCATGTTGAGTCTTGGCGGCTATCTCAAGAAAAAAGAGAATCTCTCGTCTCGCCTCGGCGATGTGCTCTCCTGCATGTACCTCGCCTCGATGGTACTCAAGCACTATGAAAACCAGGGCCGTCGCCCCGAAGATCTTCCCATCGTTGAGTGGGCCTGCCGTAACCTGCTTTATAAAGCTCAGGAGCAGTTGCACGGCTTCTTGCGCAATTTTCCCAATCGCTTCTTGGGTGGGGTTATGCGTTTTTTAATCTTCCCGCGCGGTCTGCAGTACTCCGCACCCGATGACCGTCTCGGCCGTACGCTGGCAGAATTGGTGCTCGCACCGGGTGCGGTGCGCGATCGACTCTGCTATCCGGTCTATCGCCGGGTTGAAGCGGGCAACGCCCTCGGTCTGCTGCAAGAAGTGCTGGAGATGGCCGAGCAGGCAGAGACCCTCGAGAGGCGACTGCGTGTAGAGGGCGTCAAAACCGGTCGCATCACGGCACTCGATCTACCCGGGCAAATTGAGGAGGGCGAGCGGACGGGTCTGCTCTCGCGCGACGAGGCGGCCTGGCTCCGTAACTATGATCGCAAGGTCATGGATCTCATCCATGTCGATGATTTTGCCCCGCACGAACTCGGCACCAACGGCAAGCCGCGGCTCCGCGTCGACGCAGCTGTGCAGGAACAGAACGAACTATTCGTGTGAACTGCCAGAGTGGGGATGCGGCGGCTCTGTCCACGTTCACTGCACTCGCGCTTCTCTACCTGTTCGGCGCAGTACTAATGCTGATGCTGACGGGAATCGCGGCCGGGCTGGTGAGCTGACGAGGGTCGCCGCTACAAATGCTCGAAGATCGCGCCATTCTTCATGTCGACATGGATGCGTTCTATGCCTCCGTCGAACAGCGCGACAATCCGCAGCTACGTGGCAAACCGCTGATCGTCGGCGGCACGAGCGGACGCGGCGTGGTGGCAGCGGCAAGCTACGAAGTGCGCAAATACGGGGTGCGCTCTGCCATGTCGATCCGCCGTGCGCTGGCGCTGTGTCCCGACGCCGTTTGCGTCAGGCCGCGAATCGGGCGCTATGCAGAAGTTTCAGCACAGGTATTCGATATTTTTCGGCAATATACGCCGCTCGTGGAGGGTCTTTCGCTCGATGAGGCGTATCTCGATGTCACGGCCAGCCGCGCTCTCAAAGGGGACGCCGTCACGATTGCCGGGGACATCAAAAACCAAATCCGCACGCGTATAGCCCTTAGTGCATCGGTCGGAGTCGCGGCCAACAAACTCGTGGCCAAAATCGCATCGGATCTACGAAAACCCGACGGACTCACGGTGGTGGCACCCGAACGTGCCAATGAAATACTCGATCCGCTGCCAATCAGACGTCTTCCTGGACTCGGTCGCAAGAGAGGCGAGCAGGTGGTCGCCGCCGGACTGCATACCCTAGGCGAACTGCGTCTCGCCGACGAAGAACGCCTGCGGCCGCTGTTCGGTGAACACTGGCAGGAATGGCGCGACCGCGCCGCCGGTATCGATGATCGCGAGGTCATCCCCGAGCATGACGAGAAGTCAGTCAGCAACGAACGTACCTTTGGCGAAGACTTGACCGATAGCGCCGCCATGCGTGCGCAGCTCTCAGCACTCGCCGATAAGGTCGCAGCGCGACTGCGAACCAAGCAGCTGCAGGCCAACTGCATCGGCATCAAGATCCGACTGCACGACTTTCGCACCCTCACCCGACAGATGACCTTAAGCAGGCCAACATGTGAAAGTCGCGTCATCGCCGAATGTACACTCTCGCTGTTCGCGGTTTGGTTGACGGGTACTCGCAAGCCACGAGTTCGACTGCTTGGAGTATCCACGACGGATTTCGTTGAGGGAGTACAGCAGGATCTTTTTGTCGATGTCGAGCGCATCCAAAACGAAAAACTGGATGTCACGCTCGATGCGATTCGCGAGAAGTTTGGTGACACTGCCTTGGGCCGTGCAAGTCTGCTCAAGCGCGGTCGCTAACTACGCACGGCGGGTAACATTAGCCCCATCACCATACCGGCAAGTACGCCAAAAAGATGCGCATCAGTCACGACCACAGCGGTGTTTGTCGAGACGGGTAGCGTACCCCAGAGGTTTTCCCATACGATTTTGCCGAGCCCGAAAATCGCGACGATCCAAGCGATCGCGTAATAGCGATCGTGATCAATGAGCAGTCTGACCACCGCAGCGGCAGCCCAAGCATGTAACAGTCCCGATAGGCCCACATACCAATCGATCTCACTCAGCCACCAGAGACCGGCATCGATCGCTGCAATACCGAGGAGCACAATCGCAAGCACATGTCGCAGTGCAAACACCCGACCAAACAGTCGCCACAGCAACAACATAGCAGCGGCGTTAAGGCAGGCATGCGCAAGATCGAGGTGTACAAGATGACTGGTCAGGAGCCGCCACCACTCGCCCGCAGCAATGGCCTCTCGCGACCATTGCAAAGAATCGATGAGCCGGTCGCTCATGCGGCAAGAACGTTCATACTACAAACATACTCATGCTTCGACTAAAAAAAATTCACTGTTAGTAAAGTCCGTCTCGATTGACAGCGTAGCGACCGCAGCCTGCCCCTCGATCGGCAGATCCAACGAAGAGACGCTCGCTACTTGACCGGGCAGCCTAGGCAAAGAAACCCGTTGGATGCCGCGCCCAGTGCCCACCTGTAATTCGCGCGCGTTCCAAGTGAAACCACTACCGGTAGCCTTGAGCACAGCTTCTTTACGCGTCCAGCCGCGTAAAAAAATAATATCCTCGGAATCAGCCTCTGTGGCTGCACGCTGCGCAGCAGTGAGTTCAGCGCGTTCGGTATCGGTAAACACTCGCTCGGCCAAGCGACGCGCATTGGGTACCGTTCGTCGCGTCTCCAGATCCACGCCGATCGCCGTCTCGAATCCGAGACCTAGCAGCCACGCGCCATAACTGTGGCTTTGGTTGAAGTGCAGGAGCGGCTGACCCGCCGCCGAAGAAATCAGCGGCTTGCCATACTCACTTAGCACAAACGACACGGCGCTACCTTCGACGCCGAGTCGAGTCGCCAGCACGCTCCGCAGCAAAATTCTCGACACCGTAAAATCGCGGCGGGCCTGCGCCGAGGTCATCAAGTCGGCACGGTCGCGCTCGGCTCTCGAGAGCAGCTCGCAGTTAGCCGGGCTGGACAGCAATGAGGAAAACGCTGCGAGATTGGCGAAATACAGTTCGATGCCACGCGGGGGCTCGCGATGCCGAAGTGCACAAAAGGCGAGCGGCGACCAGATGGGTGACACGATGCAGCGGACTATGCACGGGCGGGTCCCGCCCGTGCAATACTTGGCCGCTGCGGGGAGGTTTCGCCTGGCAAGGCACTGGCGCGATATGTCGATCATTCTCGATGCGCTGAGAAAATCTGAAAATTCGCGACTGCGACAAGATCATCCGGTGATCTTCGTAGCGCGCACCGCGCCGCGGCGATCACAGCTGCCGACCTGGGCGCTGGTGCTTGTCACGCTGCTGGCGATCAATTTTTTGGTGATCGCCTGGGTGCTATTGCGGAACGAAAACCGTGACCAAGCGGCGGTTCGGATTGAGGCCCCTGCAGCGGTGCCCGCATCCGCACCGGTAGCGGTGACGACCGATACACCAGCAGTCGTGCCACCGCCCGCCGCCGCAACGACGGCGCGCACAACAGCGGTACGTACTCCCCCATCCGCGGCCGTTGCGCTACCGCGAACGCCGAGCCGTGATGAGCTACTCGCCCGCGGCTCGACGATCCCGCCTGTCGAACTCAACATGCACGTTTACGACGCGAACCCTCAAGCGCGCTTCGTACTGCTCAATGGTCAAAGATTGCGCGAAGGCGAGAGCTCACGCGAGGGCATTGCCATCGAGCGCATTACTCCCGAGGGCGTCATCCTTCGCTTCGGCAGCGCTTCGTTTGCAGTCAATCTGCAATGAATGAACCGACCGAGCTCGATGGCCTACAATTGGCTGATGTGCTGCGCTCTGGTATATACCGGTTATTCGAGCAAACCGATCATCTCAATAAAATAAATGTATTTCCGGTCCCGGATGGCGATACCGGCACCAATATGTCGCTGACGCTTTCTGCCGTGCTCGCGGCGCTGGATCGTACGCCAGAATCGCATGCGGGTAGCGTACTGGTACGCGCCGCAGACGCCGCACTCGATGGTGCACGCGGTAATTCAGGAACAATCCTCGCGCAGTTTTTTTTCGGACTGGGCGATGGCGTGGGCCATCTGGCGCGTATTTCCACTGGAGAGTTCGCGATCGCCTTGCGTATGGGTGCCAACTACGCCCGCGATGCCCTCGCCCAGCCGCGCGAGGGCACCATCCTCACTGTGCTGCACGAATTTTCGCTGGCTGCTGAAGCACAGGTGCCGTACTCGAGCGGCTTTCCCAGCTTGTTCAGCAATTCATTGATTCGGGTACGCGAGGCGCTTGAAGCGACGCGTGGACAACTGGAGGAACTGCGCGCGGCAAATGTCGTTGATGCCGGCGCTCTCGGATTCGTAGAAGTTTTGGAGGGTATGTGCCGCTTTCTACACACCGGTGAACTCGGCAAGGTCGTTGCCCCAGTTCACTCCAGCGATGAGTCGATGGTAGGAGCGTCCCCGCCTACCGCTGATCAGGATTATCGTTTTTGCACCGAGTGCTTGATCAACGCCTCCGTCGGGCGGGAAATCGATCTGCGACACCTGCGCGAAACACTCTCCACGATCGGTACCAGCCTCGTGGTCAGTGGTAGCAAGCGCAAGGCCAAGATTCATGTGCATGTCAACGATCCGAAGCAAGTCTTCCGCATTGCTGAAAACTTCGGTGTCGTCAGTGGTCAAAAGGCGGACGACATGCGCATGCAGCAAAGCGCGGCGCACCACCGCAAGACGCAACGCATCGCGGTAGTCACGGATTCGGGGGCAGATGTTCCCGAGGAATTCATCGAGCGACTCGGGATACATGTGGTTCCCGTGCGCATCCACTTCGCCAACCATTCCTACCTCGACAAGGTGAGCATGACGCCCACCGAGTTCTACCGGGAACTTGTGAGCAATCCAGCACACCCCAAGACCTCGCAACCGCCGCCGGGCGACTTCCGCCGCATGTTCGAATTTTTGGCTTCGCATTACGACGCCGTGGTATCCGTGAATCTGACCTCGCGGCACAGCGGAACCTGGGACGCCGCCAACAAGGCGGCACAAAGGGTCGGCGCCGAGGGTAAGCCGGTCTCAGCGATCGACAGTCGTAACGCCTCGGTCGGTCAGGGACTGATCACAGTGGCCGGCGCGGAGGCGGCACTCGCCGGCGCCAGTCCGCAGGATGTCACGGCGGCTATCCACGCAGCTGCCGAACGTACCCAGACATTCGCGCTCCTCGGCAGCATCGATTTTGCGGTGCGGGGGGGTCGCGTGCCGGCGATCATCGGCAAGGTAGCGCGACTGCTGTCGCTCAACGTCATCCTTCGAACCTATCCGGATGGTCGAATTCGCGCCGGTGGCGGCCTGATGGGCACACATCGCCGGCGTAGTCGATTCGCACGATTCGTGACTCGACGCTGTCGTTTCGATGCAAGCCGTGAATCGCTGCGGATCTTCGTCGGGCATGGCGGCAAGATCGAGGAAGGTCGACTACTGACGCAGGAGCTGGAGAAAAGATTTCCGGCAGGTAGCGTGGAATTTTGTGCGCTCACCGACATGGGCCCCGCCATCGGGGTGCATGGCGGGCCGGGGACGCTGATCGTCGCCGTACACCGCAAGTCCAAGATTTAGCCGAGCGCTGCAATCACCTCGGATGGCGCCTGCACTAGTTCAACCAGTACGCCTTCGCCAGCGATCGGAAATTCTTCGTTCGCCCTCGGGTGCAGAAAACAAATATCGTGACCTGCGGCGCCCTTGCGTACGCCACCCGGCGCAAAGCGCACGCCGCGCGACGTCAACCATTCAACCGCTTTTGGCAGATCGTCGACCCACAGTCCAATGTGATTGAGCGGCATGGCATGGACCGCAGGTTTTTTCTCGGGGTCCAGTGGTTGCATGAGATCGATCTCGACGCGCATCGCGCCGCGTCCCATGACGCAAATGTCCTCATCGACATTCTCACGCTCGCTGACGAAGTTGCCGGTAACTTCGAGGCCTAGCATGTCGATCCAGAGTTTGCGCAAGCGCTGCTTGTCGGGGCCACCAATCGCCACCTGCTGTATGCCCAGCACGCGGAACGGTCTTTTTATTACAGATTCACTCATTGGAATTTGATGATCACCTGATCGACGGCAACACTGTCGCCTTTCGCAGCCAGCACCTCGGAGACTACGCAGTCCTGGGCGGCAAAGAGAATGTTTTCCATCTTCATAGCTTCGATCGCAGCGAGCCGCTCGCCGGCACGCACCGTCTGCCCGGGTTGTACCGAAATATCGACCAGAAGCCCGGGCATCGGCGAGAGCAGAACCTTCGACAGATCGGGCGGCGCCTTGAAGGGCATCAGTGCCTCGAGCCGCGCCTGACGAGGCGAGAACACTTTGACAAACAAACTCGAGCCGTTGTGCGAAATCCGATAGCCGAGCCCGATGCGTTCGATTTGTGCGCAGAATGCTTTTCCGTCGAAGTGACCGTGCACGGCGATATCGCGCAAGTTGTCTTCGAACGAAACCTCATGAGTACGGTCACCGATGCCTACATGAAAAATCGAACCGATCGGTCGTACGGTTACCGGAATCTCTTCACGACCTCCATGATCATCGCGTAACACGATCACGAAGTCCTCGCGAATACGAACCTCGCGGTGACGCAGCTGTCCGGTGAGACGGGCTGCGCGTTCGCGCGAGCGACGGTGGGAGACTGCTGCGAAAGAAAGCAGAAGTCCTGCTTCTTCGTGCGGTACGGCCGCCGCAGAAAAGCCCTTCGGATATTGCTCGGCGATGAAGCTGGTGTTGAAGTCGCCGGCGATAAAACGCGGATGAGCGAGCAAGGCCGCCTGAAACGGGATATTACTGGCGATACCGCGAATCACGAAGCCGTTCAAAGCTTCGCGCATGCGCGCGATCGCTTCATTTCGATCAGCCCCATACGTGATGAGCTTGGCGATCATCGAGTCGTAGAACATCGGGATCTCGCCGCCCTCGTATACACCGGTATCGACTCGAACACCGCCTTCGGCGGGAACAGGCTGCGACGCTTCCATCGTCGGCATCGGCGGTCGATATTTGACCAGTCTGCCGGTTGAAGGCAGGAAATTACGAAACGGATCTTCGGCATTGATGCGGCACTCGATCGCCCAGCCTTTACGCCGGAGATCGCTCTGACCAAAAGCGAGTCGCTCGCCCGCTGCAATACGAATCATCTGCTCGACCAGATCGAGTCCAGTGATGCACTCGGTGACCGGATGCTCCACCTGCAGACGAGTATTCATCTCGAGGAAATAAAAGCTGCGATCTTTACCGACTACGAACTCGACCGTGCCTGCGCTTTGATAGTCGACGGCCTTGGCGAGGGCAACCGCCTGCTCGCCCATAGCCTTACGCATCTTGTCATTGAGGAAAGGGCTGGGCGCCTCCTCGAGCACTTTTTGGTGACGACGTTGAATTGAGCACTCACGCTCCCAAAGATATACACAGTTTCCGTAGCCATCGCCGAGCACCTGAATCTCGATATGGCGCGGCTCTTCGACGAATTTCTCGATGAATACGCGATCGTCACCGAAGCTGTTTCGCGCCTCGTTGCGACATGACACGAAGCCCTCGTGCGCATCCTTATCGTTCCAGGCGACACGCAGGCCCTTGCCGCCGCCACCGGCACTCGCCTTGATCATCACGGGATAGCCGATGTCGCGGGCGATCTGGACGGCACGCTCTGGTAAATCGATCGGCTTGTTCCAGCCCGGGATGGTGTTCACCTTCGCCTTGGCGGCCAGCTCTTTGGAGGCGATCTTGTCGCCCATGGCCGCGATCGACTTGTACTTCGGGCCGATGAAGATTATGCCCTCCTCTTCCACACGCCGCGAAAACTCAGCGTTTTCAGAGAGAAAACCGTAGCCCGGATGCACGGCCTCGGCACCCGTTTTCTTGCAGGCTTCAATGATGCGATCGGCGACGAGGTAAGACTCGCGTGAGGGTGCTGGCCCGATCGGCACTGCCTCGTCCGCAAGCTCGACATGGCGTGCGTCTTTGTCGGCTTCCGAATGGACGGCTACCGTCTTGATACCCATGCGTTGCGCGGTCTTGATGACGCGGCAGGCGATTTCACCACGATTGGCGATCAGCATTTTTTTAAACATGATTCTTCAGACCCCGTGGCGTGCGCTCAAAGGGGGATGTTGCCGTGCTTGCGCCACGGCTCCTCAATTTTTTTGTCGCGCAACACCGTCAACGCCCGACAAATTCTTCGACGAGTGCCGTGCGGCATGATGACGTCGTCGATGTAACCGCGGGCACTAGCAACGAAGGGGTTGGCGAACTTCTGGCGATACTCGGCTTCTCTCGCTATAAGTTTGGCGGGGTCAGACTTCTCTTCACGGAAAATGATTTCGACCGCACCCTTTGCACCCATGACAGCGATTTCAGCATTCGGCCAGGCGAAGTTGATGTCACCGCGCAGATGTTTCGAAGCCATGACGTCGTAGGCGCCGCCATAGGCTTTGCGAGTGATGACGGTGATTTTCGGCACCGTGCACTCGGCGTAGGCATAGAGCAACTTGGCGCCATGCTTGATAATGCCGCCATACTCCTGCGAGGTGCCCGGCATGAAGCCCGGCACATCGACGAAGGTTACGACAGCAATGCTGAACGCATCGCAAAAACGTACGAAGCGCGCCGCCTTAATGCTGCTCTTAATATCGAGGCAGCCCGCCAGCACCAGCGGCTGGTTGGCAACGATACCCACCACCTGACCATCCAGCCGTGCGAAGCCGATGATGATGTTCTTTGCGTAGTCGGGCTGCAGCTCAAAGAATTCACCGTCGTCGATGACCTTGTTTATCAGCTCTTTCATGTCGTACGGCTTATTCGGGTTATCGGGGACCAGTGTGTCGAGCGAGTACTCGTCTCGATCAGGCGGATCGAAGGCCTCGCGCATCGGCGGCTTCTGCCGGTTGTTCGCGGGTAAATAGTTGAAGAAGCGGCGCAGCATCAACAGCGCCTCGACGTCATTATCGAACGCGAGATCGGCAACCCCGCTGCGCGTAGTGTGCGTGACGGCACCGCCGAGGTCCTCGGCTGTCACCTCCTCGTGCGTCACAGTCTTCACCACCTCAGGTCCGGTAACGAACATGTACGAACTGTCCTTCACCATGAAAATGAAATCGGTGAGTGCCGGGCTATAGACGGCACCACCTGCCGAAGGACCCATGATCAGACTGATCTGCGGGACTACACCCGAGGCCGTCACGTTACGCTGGAACACCTCGGCGTAGCCGCCTAGCGAGGCGACGCCCTCCTGAATGCGTGCGCCACCGGAGTCATTGATGCCGATCACCGGCGCACCGACCTTCATAGCGGTGTCCATGACCTTGCAGATTTTTTGCGCATGCGCCTCGGACAGCGAGCCGCCGAACACCGTGAAATCTTGACTGAATACGAAGACGAGGCGCCCGTTAATAAAGCCGCAGCCCGTCACCACGCCATCGCCCGGAACTTTTTGATCCTGCATACCGAAGTCGCTACAGCGGTGCTCGACAAACATATCCCATTCCTCGAACGTGCCCTCATCGAGTAACAGTTCGACACGCTCACGCGCCGTCAGCTTACCTTTGGCATGTTGCGCAGCGATGCGCTTCTCGCCACCACCCTGTCGCGCCTGTGCGCGCTTGTTCTCGAGTTGATGAATGATGTCGTGCATGGCAAGCCTTCCCGTGAGTACAAATCGGTCAGTGGGCTTCGAAGAGATCGAGCAATCGGCGTGCAGCAGATGAAGGCGCTACCCGACCTTGGCTTACATCCTCTAGTGCCTTGGGTAACGCAGTGCGCACGGCTGCACTTTCACGAAAATCCGCAACCAATTGCGCGTGTACCTGATCCCACATCCAGGTGAGCGCCTGGTGGCGTCGACGTTCAGAGAATTCACCGCTTTGCTCGCGCAGACGTATGAAATTGGTCGCATGCGACCAGAAAGCTTCAAGCCCGAGCGACTTGAGCGCGCTACTACGCATAACGCGGGTTTGCCAACGTTCCTCGCCATGGCTACCCGGCGCTCCAGTAAAGCGCAGCACGCGCAAGGCCGAAGTGATCTGCGCCTCGGCGCGCGCCGCCGCATCAGGATCGAGATCGGCTTTATTGATGACAATCAGATCGGCGAGTTCCATGATGCCTTTCTTCATGGCTTGCAGATCGTCACCGGCGTTCGGCAACTGCAACAGCACGAACATATCAGTCATGCCCGCCACCGTAGTCTCGGACTGACCGACACCGACTGTCTCGACGATCACTACGTCGTACCCGGCCGCTTCACAAACCAGTATTGCTTCGCGGGTTTTTTCAGCGACGCCGCCAAGCGTACCCGATGACGGGCTAGGTCGAATATAGGCGTTTTCTTGGACCGAGAGACGCTCCATACGCGTCTTGTCACCGAGGATTGAACCGCCCGAAATCCCTGATGACGGGTCGACTGCGAGCACGGCAACCTTATGACCCTGCGCCAACAAAAACATGCCGAGCGCTTCGATGAAGGTCGACTTGCCAACGCCGGGCACACCCGAAATACCGAGACGTAGCGCTTTGCCGGTGAAAGGTAGCAAAGCATCGAGCAAAGCATCGCCGCGCTTGCGATGATCGCTGCGCGTCGATTCGAGCAACGTGATTGTCTTGGCGAGCGCACGCCGATCGTAGGCACGCACGCCTTCAATCAAGCGAGCATCGTCCTGCTCAGGCAAGGTCACACGCACGCTTTATATTGTTAAGTACGTCGCGCGCACTGTCAGGAATCGGCGTGCCGGGTCCGTAAATGCCTTTGACGCCAGCGTCGTACAGGAACTGGTAGTCCTGTTGCGGGATCACACCACCTACGAAGACGATGATCTCGCCCGAGCCCTGCTCGCGCAGCGAACGAATGATCTCCGGAACCAAAGTTTTATGGCCGGCGGCGAGGGTGCTGACACCCACCGCGTGCACGTCGTTCTCGATCGCCTGCCGCGCACATTCTTCGGGGGTCTGAAACAGCGGCCCAACATCGACATCAAAACCGAGATCAGCGAAGGCACTGGCTACCACCTTGGCACCGCGGTCATGACCGTCTTGGCCCAGCTTGGCGATCAACACGCGCGGCCGACGACCATGATCTGCAGCGAACGCCGCGATGTCGCCTTGCAGTTTGGTCCAATCCTCCTGCGATTCGTAGGCTCCTGCGTACACGCCGCTCACCTCCTGCGAATTGGCACGATGTCGCCCCCAAACTTGCTCGAGCGCATCGCTGACTTCACCGACTGTCGCGCGCAATCGCATAGCCCCAACGGCAAGTGCGAGCAGATTGCCTTCACCCGATGTCGCAGCGGACGTTATCGCGGCCAGAGCCGCATCGACCTTGGCGGCATCGCGCGTCGTGCGCACCTGCTGCAGTCTCGCGATCTGGTTGTCACGGACCACGACATTGTCGATCTCGAGAATCTCAACTGGCTCTTCTTTCTCGAGCTTGAATTTATTGACGCCGATGATGACGTCACGACCAGAATCGATCCGGGCCTGCTTCTCGGCAGCACTCGCCTCAATGCGCAACTTAGCCCAGCCACTTTCGACTGCGCGGGTCATACCACCCATGGCATCGACTTCTTCAATGATGGTCCAGGCCTTGTCGGCCATTTCCTGCGTGAGCTTTTCCATCAGGTAGCTGCCGGCCCAGGGGTCTACGACCTGCGTGATATGCGTTTCTTCTTGTAGGATGAGCTGGGTGTTGCGCGCGATTCGCGCGCTGAACTCGGTCGGCAGCGCAATTGCCTCGTCAAAAGAATTGGTATGCAGGCTTTGCGTACCACCAAAAACGGCCGCCATGGCCTCGATAGTGGTACGAACGATGTTATTGTACGGATCTTGCTCAGTGAGGCTCCAGCCTGAAGTCTGACAGTGCGTGCGTAACATCAAGCTCTTCGGATTCTTTGCCCCGAATCCTGTCATGATCTTCCACCACAAAAGCCGCGCCGCACGCATTTTTGCGATCTCGAGATAGAAGTTCATGCCGATCGCCCAGAAAAAACTGAGCCGACCGGCGAACTCGTCGACATCGAGGCCCTTAGCAAGCGCAGTTTTCACATACTCCTTGCCGTCGGCCAGCGTAAAGGCGAGTTCCAGCGCCTGATTCGCCCCCGCCTCCTGCATGTGATAACCCGAAATCGAAATCGAGTTAAACTTCGGCATGTTGTGCGCCGTGTACTCGATGATGTCACCGACGATACGCATCGACGGCCCGGGTGCGTAGATGTAGGTGTTGCGCACCATGAATTCTTTGAGAATATCATTCTGGATTGTGCCGGAGAGTGCCGCCTGCGCCACACCCTGCTCTTCGCCGGCGACGACGAACGCCGCCAGCACCGGCAGCACCGCACCGTTCATCGTCATCGACACCGAAACCTTGTCGAGCGGGATACCGTCGAATAGGATCTTCATGTCCTCGACGGAATCGATCGCCACGCCCGCTTTGCCGACATCGCCACGCACTCGCGGGTGATCGCTGTCGTAGCCGCGATGAGTCGCCAGGTCGAAAGCAACCGATACGCCCTGGCCGCCTGCGGCCAGCGACTTGCGGTAGAACGCATTCGAGGCCTCGGCCGTCGAGAATCCCGCGTACTGACGAATGGTCCACGGCCGTACCGCATACATGGTGGCTTGCGGACCGCGCAGGAAGGGTGCAAAGCCCGGCAGGGTGTCGGCGTACTGCAAACCGTGCAGGTCTGCCGCGGTATAAAGCGGCTTGACCTCGAGACCCTCGGGCGTCTTCCAGGTAAGTTTGGTGACGTCACCGCCCGGCGCTGCCTTCGCGGCAGCCTTCGCCCAAACCTCGAGTTTGGCGGATGTCAGGAGGTCATCACGATCCATGGCGTCCCTGTCCAAGTCCGTCTCGCCCGCCCCCGGCGGGCGGGCCTAGGAAGCCTGTTGGAGTGTACCCACCATGAACCTCCCCGGCGAGTCCAGCGCCCGGGGTGGCCGCGCGCAGGTCAGGGCGTGGCGACCCAAGCCGTGTAGTCGCCCTCAAGGTGCTTCAGGTTGGAGTAGCCGGCGTCGCGCAGCGCCTCGATCGCCATGGCGGCCCGTCGGCCGCTCGCGCAATAGACGATGATCTCGGCGTCTTTGGCAGCACCCACGGCAGTCGCCGGGCTTACAAGCACGGCGTTGTGGGCGACGTTGATCGCGCCGTCCACATGACCCGCGGCGAATTCCTCGGCGCGTCGTACATCGAGCACTACGGGCTGCGCACCGCCCTGAGCCAGTCTGGCCCTGAGTTCGGCGGGCTTCACGGCCGACACTAAGGCAAGAATTTCGGCGACGCGCTCGGGCGATGGCAGCGGCGGTGAGGCCGCGGGAGCCGCCGATGCAGCGGGCGCCGCAGTCGGCGCACTCGCGCGCTGCGGTACCTTTACCAGTTTGCCGACGTTGTATCCCATGTCAGCGACTTTTATGACGAGTTCTGCATAGCGCGCGTCGTCGATCGTCGGGGTGCGCGCCATGATCCACACATAGTCGCGAGCGCTGCGCGCGATAATGGTCTCGGTGTAATTGGCATCGACGTGCGAAATGACGTACTCGGCCTTTACCGGCCAGATGAACTGCATACCCCAGATGGCATTGTTGGTGCCGGGGATCACGAAGCCCTTCGGCTCCATGCGCTTGGCTGGCCCGTCGAAAGCACCTTTATTGAAAGTGAAGGTGGTCTTGATCGTACCGTCGGACGCGAGCTCATAGGATTCAACCGCGTTGTAGATGTCTTTTTCGATGAACGTCGGAATGACGCCGATGACGTACCACGGGCCCATAAACCGTGGCAGATCGATGGCGGACACCACGGGAACTGTGACTTTCTGCGGCGAAACTCCGCAGGCCGCGAGCAAGCCCAGCAGCAATGCAGCAAATATCGCTCGCAAGCACTTGCACGCCGTACAGCGGATCACCAACGAATTTTCTTGGATCATGTCGATGCCTCCTTGTCGATTCGGGATAATCACTCCGCGATATACCAACGCCCGTCAATCCGCTCGAGCACATAACGATCAAAGGGCAGCCCCTGACCTTCGACATCGTACACGGCACGATTACCCTCCCGCTCAAGAGCAGGTGCCGTGCGCCGCACGATGCGTAGCGCGGCAATTAGCAACTCGCGGCTTGCGATGCTGCGATTGCATCCACTCACCAAAGAATCGAGCGTACGCGATGACAAGCTGCGCCGCAGTTCCGGACTGAGATAGTCGCGATAGTAACGATCGCACTTTCCGTCAACGAGCGCTTTTTCTGCCTGTTCCAGCAAGGCGAGAATCTCCGGAGTGTTGCGCCCAGTCGCTACCGGCGCCGCTCGCTCCACGGCTGTCGGCCCGGTACTTGGAGTAGTCGTGTCGCGCGTACGCCCGTTCAGCAGATCGTCGATCTGCGCCTCGAGCTCAGGGGCAACCGCAGCCTTCCATTCTTTGCCGTAGGGCAGCAGAGTCACGAGTTCGATAACTTCGAGTCGCCCTCGATCGCGCGGCGGTTTACCTTTGACGATCACGTGCAACTGATTGTTATCACGTACTGCGATCAGACCCTCGAGCTTTTCATAGAATCGGCTACGCACATTCAGTTTGCGCGCGAGGCTACGAAACAGATTGACGCTGGTCGATCGCTCGATTTCGCCCATCGGCATTCCATCGCCGAACAGACGAATGCGCATCGCCGATTCGCCGCGGGCTGCTTCTTCACGAAGTTTTTGCACGATCATAATCCGTAGCCGATCGAGCTCGGTTGGGTGGATGGCAAAGGCGACGGCCTGCGTATCACCCGCGGCGACCGCAGCGAGATACTCGGCTGCCGCGCGCTCCTGACCAGCGGTGACACTTTCCGCCGCCTGAACCGGCCACAACAACAGTGTGCTCGCGATAACCATCCATACCGTCACCAACAAGGACAAAGTTTTTCTCGACTTAGGCCTCATTGGCGAGACCCCAGCTCGTTCGCGTCATCGTGTTTACGACCCAGGATCCAGCCATTGACGGCCCAGGGGACAGCAAGCGCGGCGCCGATTAGCGCCGCTCCAGCAGGCGACGCCCCTACTGCATCGAGCGCACTCTTCGCTTGCGCGCCGACGTAATCGGCAGCGCGATACACTGGTACATCGACAAAACTTTTGGCTTTGTACTTTGACTCGGTATCAAGCGAGCCCCAAAGCATTTCGCGACCTGGCCTGATGAAGGCGTATTCACCCCACCGACGCAGTATAAGCAACGCCGCAATCATGCCGAATACGTTGACCACGGAGAGCGCCACGAAACCGAGGAACATCAGCACTGGCACGAAAGTGAGCAGTGTGCGCACCCCGAGTCGCGAGGCAATGCGACCGGTAAGAAAAAGTTGCGAAAAGATCGTCAGTCCCTGCACGATGAAATCGATATTAGCGAATACCTCGGTTCGACGGGTCGTATCGGCGAAAGTTTCACTAACGATTCGTAGTTGCTCGAAATAAAGAAATGTATTGACCGCCGACAGCAGCACTACGAACGAAGCAATGCCAAGTAAATAAGGCGAACGCAACACGATAAAAATACCGGCGAACGGATTGCCGCCGAGACCCGTATCGTCACTTGTAGATTCTTTGCTCGCTGCAGCCGATACAGCGACATCCGCATCGCGCTTGCGATTCCAGATGCCGATCAGCACACGCTGGCAAATGATCGCGCCTAGAAACCCTACAGTCCCAAGATACAGTACACCGGAATTACCGATCGAGTCGACCAACAGGCGAGCGGTGAGCGGGCCGACTAGGGCGCCGAACGTACCGCCGGCCGCAATGAAACCGAACAGGCGCTTTGATTGCTCTGCGGAGAACATCTCGAGCAGAAAACTCCAGAATACCGATACCAGCATCAAGTTGATGACGCTGATCCACACATAGAAAAAAGTTCCGACTAGAAGGTTGGACTCATCGACCTGAATCGACGAGCCGATGAAAGCGAGGATGATCGCCACCACGCCGTAGAGCACAGGCAGTAACAGGCTGCGACGCAGCCGGGCCACCAGCCATCCCCAAAGTGGCACGATCGCGATCGAAAACAAGGCGGTGTAAAGCCAGAGATCAGCGACCCGATCGCGCCCCAGCAGCGTTGCTACAGTCTCGCGCACCGGGCGCACAGCGAAATAACTGCCAAGCACAAAGAAAAACAAACAAAATGCCGCGAGCACGGCGGTCGACTCGCGCGGCTCGACGCGCGCGAAACGGGCCAACCGACGCTGCAACATGGTCTCAGCGCTCATCAGCGGCAAGCCCAGAGAACATGGCGGTGAAATCGGTTCGCGTCCCAGGGCTATCACCGATCAACTCGAACGTCTTACTACGCGCCGCCGCGTTGCCGAGGGCTTCTAGACAAACGGTCGCCACGTCCGCACGCGAAATGCGACCTTGATTACGTCGATTGTCGCCCTGAAAAACTTTGACGCCTGCGCTACCGCCCGGCGCATCAAGGAGTCCGCCGGGTCGTACGATCGTGTAGGGTACGCCCGAGGATCGCAGCGCGCCCTCACCTTTTTCCTTCCAGACAAGAATATTACCGAACATGCGATTGAGGGGGTGATCGGTATGCGTCGCGCCCATCGACGATACCAGTACGAAATGTTTGACCTTGGCCGCCGCCGAGGCCTCAGCAATTACTTTGACACCGCCGTAATCCACTCGCTCTGGTGTATTCTCCGGGTCATTACGGATATTCGAACCTAGTGCCGAGACCACGTAGTCAACCCCCTTCACTGCGGACTCTACGCCTGTACCGTTACGCACATCGCCGGCAACATACTGCACGGCATCACCGAGTTGGGCCCGTGCCTTCGCTTCGTCGCGTACCAAGGCACGTACCTGCAGACCACGCGCGAGCGCCTGCCTCACGACCTCGCGGCCAGTGCCGCCGGTCGCTCCGACCACCAGCAGGAGCGGGATGGATTTTTTCTCCGCTGCGAATGACGGGACGGCAGCGCTCCCCAGCAGCAGCGCAAAGCTGACGGCAACCACTGACGATGAAAAAAGAAATCGGCGGCGATCGACCTGCTGCATGACTTGGTTCATGGCGATGACTCCTGTTCGGCTATTCGTCGACGATTGACCGAGAATATTCCTGGACCTTCAGCTAGACAGTGTGATGCTGGCGAGACCCCGCCGCGCTCCCGGTCGCGGCGAGTGAACTTTAGCGCCCTGCACCTCGATTTTTTGCACGAGCGCCTGCGCCGCCTGCCGCTCGTAGTGCATTAAGCACTCGGACGGATGGTTGGCAAACAAACCGTACCATCGCAGCAAGTCCGCTTGATCACCATGGGCCGACAGTCCGCCGACGGTGTGCACTTTGGCCACGGGACGGATAAGTTGACCGTGGATGTGCACCTGCGGCTCGCCATCGACACGAGCTCGACCGAGGGTACCGCGGGCCTGAACGCCAGTCATCATCACATGGCAGTCCGGGCGTTCGAGATTGTGCACAGGCGCTCGAGAGCGCGAAACGTCTGGCCGATCAAAATCGGGTTACTCGAGTCGCGGTGCCCGACATCTCGATGGGCATTTATGGTTATCCCGTCGAGGAGGCGGTCTCCATGCTCGCTGAAAAAGCGCTTTGGCTTGCGAGTGCGATGGTTCATCTAAAAGAGATCCGCTTCATGCTCTTTGAGTCCGCGCTATGCGACCTCTTCGAGCGGACGCTGCGCGGGCTCCTCGAACCAGTCGATGACGGGTCGCCGAGTAAATCGCTGCACTCTGATCTCTGATTTGCCGAGCGCTTCCCAAAGCTCACAGTTCGGGCCGATGAGAGCGTCGGGTGCGACTACTGTACGCATGATGGCATCGCCGGATTCGGGCACCTCCACGATCGCAAGTCCCTACGATAACCAAACTTTGTATTCGCCTGGTACTTGCACAGCAAACTGCCGAGGTCACAGGCGAAATCGAATCCGGCGGAATAAAACGCACGTTCCTCTTACATCTGCCTGCGTCATCGCCGAAAGGAAAACCGCTGCCGCTGGTCATTGCGCTGCACGGTGGCGGTGGACAAGGCAAAGGCATTGTCAAACTGACGGGACTCAATGAACTCGCGGATCGGAACAACTTCATTCTCGTCTATCCCGACGGCATCGAGCGCAATTGGAACGATGGCCGTTCGACCGTGCAGCGCAGAGACGTAGACGACGTGAAATTCCTCGGCGAACTGATCGAGCATCTGGCGAAAACTTATGGCATTGACCGGCAGCGTGTGTATGCGACGGGTATCTCAAACGGCGGGATGATGAGCCTGCGTCTGGCCTGCGAGTTGTCCGACAAGATCGCCGCCATCGCCAGCATCGCGGCCAATCTGCCTGCCGAATTGCAGCCGCGCTGTCGCCCCGCACGACCGGTTTCTGTGCTGATGATTTCCGGCACGGCTGATCCGCTGATGCCGTTTGGTGGCGGCGACATCGGGACGATGGGGGGACGTGGGATGGGCGGCAAAGTGATTTCGGCACAGGAAACCGTCGCGTTCTGGGCCAAAGTAAATCGTACCGCAACGAAACCCGTCGTCACTGATTTGTCCGACGTTGATCCAAACGACGGCATGCGCGTGCGCCGCGAAGTATTCGGCAAGGGCGCGCTGAACAGCGAGGTCGTTTTCTACACGATCACCAACGGCGGGCATACGTGGCCGGGTGGATTTCAATATCTGGGCGAAGCGATCATCGGCAAAACGTCGCGCGAGCTGAACGCTTCCGCCACAATGGGGGAATTTTTCGCGCGGCACAAACGCACGTCATAACAGCACCCCGATTATGGGTAGATTGTGGGACAAGATGGCATCTTGTCCCGTCAGGGACTAAACCAATATGCCAACCTGCTCTTCTCTTTCTCGTCGCCAAATGCTCGGCTTGACAAGCGGCGCATTGGGCGTGCACAAATTGATAAAGAATTCGACCACCCTTGCACATCCTGCTGCCCGCAATGATGAAGGCGTGCGAACGCACACCGTTGATCTCATAACGATTGCAGCGCCTTCCGACTCAAGGTCGGATTCGGCAGCGTCGGCGTGGACTCGAAGTTCGCGCGCAGGCATCTAGCCTCTTCGTCGTAGCGGTAGGTGTGTACCCAATAAACTTTGCTCGCTTCGATAGCCGTCGGACTGCCGGGAAGAATCTGTCAGCGCTGCAAGCCCCACTCCGCGAAATGTTGACCGACTAGATAAAGGATTTCCTGACTACGACCGACGGCAAAGGCCGGCACCAGCACATTGGCGCCATCTTCGTCTGCGGTGCGAATCACCTCGCCGATCTCGGCGAGGGTATCGGCGCGGCAGCGAGGCAGGCGGTCACCGTAGGTGCTCTCCATGGGCACCAAATCCCGCGGATTCGAAACGATGGGCATAGAGCAAGGTCGGCGAGTCGTGTTGGCCAGGATCACCACTGAACACCACTCATTGGCTGATACCCGCTGTGCTGTACTCGAGCTCAATGCTGCTCAAGCCGGGAGTATGCAAGGCATCCCGTACCTGCAAAAAATACTAGGTAGCGGCGCGTAGTGTGTGTCATAACGCACGATGCGCAGCAGCTTGAGCGTGCGCTCGATGTCATCGGCCGTGAACAAGGGTTCTTTCGGGAGCGTTCCGTCATGTTACGCTCGGCGCTGCACCTCGGGCTTGGCGAGATCGGTGGTTTCGTGCAGCAGCAGCGGTAACAGATCGCGCCACGCGGCGTTGGTGTAGATCGGACCGCGAAAGCTGCGCTTCACGAGCAGGGACAAACGCTCGCAGGTTGCGGCGCTGCGCCTCGCGCCCTCCCTGCACCATGCCACAGTCGAGCAGCAAGACCCTTCCACCGACCCGCAATATGCAATATGTGGCAGGAGCCGGTGACCGCGTCTGCTGCACGGAAGAGGTCGATCTTCACACCGAACCTCGCGTAACGCCGACTTAGGGCGCCAACTTGGGTATATTCTGCCCACCCCTCAGATGTTAATCGGAGATCTGTCGTGATCAGCCTCAAAGTCAATGGCGTCGAGCGCCAAATCGATGCCGACCCCGACATGCCTCTACTCTGGGCCGTGCGCGACCTGCTTAAGCTCACCGGGACCAAGTATGGCTGTGGCATCGCGCAATGTGGCGCCTGCACGGTTCATCTCGACGGGCAACCCGCGCGCTCCTGCGTTACGCCAGTTTCGGCCGTGGGCAGCGCGGAGATCCGTACGGTCGAAGGTCTCTCGGGCGAAGCGGCAACGCATCCAGTTCAACAGGCCTGGATCGAGCTCGACGTGGTGCAATGCGGCTACTGCCAGTCCGGGCAAGTCATGGCGGCGGCAGCCCTGATCGAGCAGAACCCCGCACCGACCGATGCCGATATCGACGCTGCGATGAACGGCAACATCTGTCGTTGCGGAACCTATCCGCGAATCCGCGCCGCCGTTAAGCGTGCCGCCGAAATCAAACGCGCTGCTACCGCGGCATGAGCACCGACAGCAGCACCCCGGCGATCGGCCGCCGACATTTTTTGATTGGTGCCGGTGTGGTGGCGGGCGGGCTAGCGGCCGGTGCGCTGCTACGACCCTATCTCATCGGTGGCCACGGCAGCGCTGCGCCCAAAGAATTCAAGCCACATGCCTTCTTGCGCATCGCCGACGACGATACGGTGACCGTGATCATCGGAAAGAGCGAGATGGGCCAAGGCGTCTACACAGGGCTGCCGATGATCCTCGCCGAGGAACTCGATTTCGATCTGCAGCGCCTCAAAGTGGAAATCGCGCCGGTTGACCCAGTGTTCAATCATCCCTTCCTGCCTGCCCAGTTCACGGGTGGCAGCATGAGCACCAATACCACCTATGAATCTTTGCGCCATGTCGGCGCGACGGCGCGCAGTATGCTCATGACTGCAGCCGCAGCACGCTGGGGGGTCGATATATCGACGCTGCGTACCGAGGTCGGCAAGGTCATCGATACCACGGGGCGCGAGCTGCGCTACGGCGAACTCGCCGAGTCGGCCTCAGCTCTACCGCTGCCTACCAAAGAAACCGTCCGTCTCAAAGATCCGAAAACCTTCAGCTATATCGGCAAACCGCAAAAGCGTCTTGACAGTCGGATCAAGGTCACGGGCGAGGCCGTGTTCGGAATCGATGTCGAATTGCCGGGGATGCTGATTGCAACCGTGGCCCGCGCACCCGTATTCGGCGCTAGCGTCAAATCGTTCGATGGCACCCGTGCACGCGGTGTTCCGGGCGTGGTCGAAATCAAGCAGGTGTCGAGTGGCGTCGCCGTGATCGCCAAGCACACCTGGGCGGCACTAAAAGGTCGCGAAGCACTGAGCGTCGAGTGGAATGACGCCGACGGCAAAAAACTTTCGACCGAAGCGCTGCGGCGTAGTTGGCAGGCACTCGCCGCAAAGCCCGGTATCGTCGGTCAAAATATCGGCGATGCCGCTAAGGTATTGGCGAGTGAATCGCAATGTATCGAGGTGGAATACGAGTTGCCTTATCTCGCGCACGCGTGCATGGAACCGATGAACGCGACCGCTCTCGTCAAAGAAGATAGCTGTGATCTTTGGCTCGGCACCCAAAGCCAATCGCAAGATGCGCAATTCGTCGCAGCTGCGTTGGGTATCGACCCCAAAAACGTTCGTGTGCACACCACTTTTCTCGGCGGTGGTTTCGGGCGTCGCGCTAGTGCAGATTCCGATTTCGCCGTCGAAGCGGCCCATGTGGCCAAAGGTATCGGCAAGCCGGTCAAGGTGTTTTGGACACGCGAAGACGACATGCGTCGGGGTTATTACCGACCGTACAGCATCAGCAAAGTCCGCGCAGCCATTGGCGTCGACGGACTGCCCTCGGCATTTCATCAAGTGATCGTCGGCAAGCCAGTGCTCGCCAACACCGCCATGGGCAAGATGGCAGTGAGCAAGGAAGGTCTCGATCCCTCGTCGGTCGAGGGTACAGCAAATATGGCCTATCCCATCCCGAATCTTCGCGTCGAGGTCCACAACACCACTGAAGTCGTCCCCATTCTTTGGTGGCGTTCCGTAGGTCATTCGATCAACGGTTTCGTTGCCAATGGCGTGATCGACGAATTGGCGGCGCTGGCCAAACGCGACCCGTACGAATACCGACAGGCGATGCTCGCCGGCAAGCCCCGTTATCGCGCCGTACTCGATGCGGCAGCGGAGCTTGCGGATTGGGGCCAGCCGCTACCCGCTGGCCGGCATCGTGGTATCGCGCTACAAGAAAGCTTCGGGAGTATCGTCGCGCAGGTGGCGGAAGTTTCGGTAACCGGCGGGAAAGTACGCGTGCATCGCGTCAGTTGTGCCGTCGATTGCGGTATTGCAGTTAACCCTGATCAAGTTGTTGCACAAATGGAAAGCGCCATCAACTACGGACTATGTGCCGTACTCGAGAGCGAGATCACGATCCGCGACGGTGTGGCCGTTCAGGGCAACTTCGACAGCTACCCCGTGCTGCGTATTGCCGCTGCGCCACAGATTGATGTGCGCATTGTGAACAGCGACGGACCGATAGGCGGCATTGGCGAGCCCGGTACGCCACCGATCGCACCCGCGGTCTGCGGAGCTATTTTTGCAGCGACCGGCAAAAGAATTCGCCGTCTGCCGCTCAGTGCCTCACTGAGCTGAGTCGCCCTCAAGGTAATCGAGCGCCAGATTGGCGAAAGTTCGGCTCGCCATCGGGATAGCCATCTCGTCCACGAAAAAGAGCGGCGAGTGGTTCGACGCCGCCGTCAACATGTTCTGGTCGCGCGGCGTAACCCCCACAAAGTAGAAAAAGCTCGGCACTTTTTGTCCGAAAAAGGCGAAATCTTCGGCGCCCGTAACCAGCGGTACCGGCCGCACGTTAGCAGCTCCCGCTACACGTCGCAGCGACGGCAGCACGCGCTCGGTCAACGCCGGATCATTACGCACCACGGGATTACTGCCTGGGTCGAGCTCGAAACTGGCACTTGCGCCGTTCGCTGCAGCGATATTGACCACCATGCGCTCGATATTCTTGACAATCGATTCGCGCTGCTGCGAATCGAAGGTGCGAATGGTACCCACCATTTCGACGTCATCGGGGATGATGTTGTGACGAATGCCGCCTTTGATGGCGCCGACAGTGACAATCGCCGGATTCGCCGTGATATCCACCTGACGACTCACCACGGTCTGCAAAGCGTTGACGATCTGCGCTGAAACCACGATCGGATCGACGCCGCTCCATGGCCGTGCACCATGGGTTTGCCGACCTTTGACGACGATGCGATACGAGTCGGAGCCCGCCATCAGCGGGCCACCGCGATAACCCACCATGCCGGACGGCATGTTGGCAAAAACATGCAGGCCAAAGACCGCCTCGGGGCGATATTTTTCGAGTACCCCTTCTTTGATCATCAACGATGCCCCTCCCTCCTCACCCGCTGGCGCACCTTCTTCGGCGGGCTGGAAGAAAAACACCACCGAACCCGAGAGCTCGGTCTTGAGGCCAGCGAACGCTTCGGCAATGCCCATCAGTACCGAAGTGTGCACATCGTGACCGCAGGCATGCATCACGCCGACGGTCTCGTTGCGATAGGTGGTGGTGACGCGCGAGCGAAAGGGCAGCTCGTTCTGCTCGAGGACCGGGAGGCCGTCCATGTCGGCACGCAAAGCGATCGTCGGTCCAGGCTTACCGCCGCGCAGAACGCCGACCACACCGGTTTTGGCCACACCCGTCTGCACTTCCATGCCGAGCTTCTTCAGGTGCTCGGCCACGATCTTCGAGGTACGGAATTCGCGATTGGAGAGTTCGGGATTTTGATGGAAATCGCGACGCCAGTCGATCACCTGCAACTCAAGTTTACTGATCGCGGCATTGAGTCGTGCGTGCAAATCTTGCGCTGCAGCTTCACCCACCGCGAAACTCAGGGCAGCGACCACACCAAAGAACAGAAATACTGGCAATTGCGATAGGCGCGTCATGGGAACCTCTTTAAAAAATGCGTACTAATTCGTAGATCGACAGTCGACCGTTACGCTCACCCGCTGCCACGAAGCGTCCGTCCGGCGACCAGCGCAAGCAAGTGGGCTCAGCCGCCGTCAGCTGTGCATCGAGCGCCGTGGTGGTCTTGCCCGGCAACCACAAAGATAATCGCCAATCGCGCCCACCCGTGACGAGATAGTTGCCGCCAGGCTGAAAAGCGAGACACTCGATACGGTCAGTGTGCCCCCGAAGTTGCAAAGGACGCGAACCTTCCGGTCCCTTGTCGCCGAAATCCCAAAGCACGATCTGCTCGTGAGCGGCGGTGGCGAGATAACGCGAATCACCACTCCAACTCATGCCGTCAACTCGCCCTGGATAACCGCGCATCTGCGAATCACGCCCGGTGGACAAATACCAGAAATGTACCGTGCCGTCCTGCGTGCCGGTCGCCAGAAAACGGCTGCTGGGACTGAATGCTGCCGTCAGGCATGGCGCGGACCACTTGTAATGCCGCAACTGAAAGCGTGGCGGCTCAACCCGATGTACGACCAGACCGCCGTTCATGGCCGCTGCGAGGTCACGTCCGGGTTTGTCCCACCCCAGCGCCGTTACCGTCGATGCGAGCGGCGCGAATGTATGTTCGACCACCAGCGACGACGCCCACAAAGAAATCTGCTTGCCCGTAGCGGTAGCCAGTCGCCTACCATCGGGCGACCAAGCAAGCGCCGTCGTCCAGTTCATCGATGGTCGCTGTTGAGCAACAAGAGCGCCCTCGGCATCAAATAGTGTGATCCGCGAATCTTGTCCGCTGCTCGCGAATGCGCTGCTACCGGGCCGCCAGGCCACGGCCAGCGTACCCATTCCGTGCTGGCCGATTTCGCGCGCCCCGAGTGCAGACTCGCTGCGCTTGGCCAAAAAAACTTTCCCCTCACCACCCGCCACAGCGAGCCGCATCGTATCCGTCGACCAAGCGATATCAACAATATAATCGTCGAGCTTGAGCTCGCCGCGCAGTACAAGGATCGCGTTCGGCGTTTTCACGCGAGACACGAGTGGAGTCCGGCTTCGAGTTTTTCACGATCGAGATTACGGCCAATGAACACCAAGGTATTTCGCCAGGTGGCTCCCGCAGCCCACAGCTGCTCGAGCTGGCCATCTAATATCATGTGTACGCCATGGAACACACAGCGTCGGGCTTCGCCCTCAAGCGAAATCACGCCTTTCATGCGAAAAATATCGGTACCGCGGCTCTTCAGCAAATTAGACAGCCAATCATTGCGCTTCTGCGTTTCGAGTGAACGCAGATCGCTGATATCGATCGAGGAAATTTCCTCATCATGAGGATGCGAAGTAAAGGCCCGCTGCACGATGGGCTTCGCGCCTTCTGTGCGCAGATTGAACTCTGCAGGTGCATGCTCACAAAAATTTGCATAGGTGCCAACAGCGGCAACATCGACAACGAAGTGATTACCCTTGTGATTCACATCGATGGGTTGCTGGGCGGGTGCGACTTTCAGCGAGCCCCCGCGAGCGACCGTCACCGCTTCTCCGGCAAACGCGCGGACTGGCGGCTCGATCGCTGCAGCGAGAGTTTGCTGGGTCGCTGCCGCGACTGTTAGCACTACGAACCCAAGACTTTTGTCACGGGCATCCCCGTGATCGTCGTGGTTATCGCCACGCTTATGTTCGTACGAATGGTCATGACTGCAGCCGGGACCATGTTCGTGATGATGATGGGCCTGCGCCTCGGCGCCGGTGCGCAGCGTATGCTGTCCCACGGCCAGCTGATACACGCCCGCCCACTCGAGGGGATATTGCGGCCCTAGAAAAGAGCCGTCGACCGCCAGTGTACGCTGCAGGTCGGAAGCGCCGACATCCAGCACGCAATCGATGGATACATTCGCGTTTTGCGTACGGAAAATACGCGCGGTGCCGTTGATGGCGCGCACCTGACGCGCGACGCGCTCGAGTTCGGCTTCACCGACGGGGTCGGTTTTATTGAGCCTAATAACATCGACGAAGGCGACCTGCTCACCCGCCTCTGTCATTTTATCGAAATGCTTCTCGATATATCGCGCATCGACCAGCGTGACGGTGGCATCGAGCAGAAACTGCTGCTTGAAGTTATCGTCCAAAAAAAATGTCTGTGCAACCGGACTTGAGTCGGCCATGCGGGTGGTTTCGATGATGTAGTCGAACTTGTCGCGACGCTTCAGCAGCTGTTCGAGAATGCGCAGCAAGTCGCTACGACCCGTGCAGCAGATGCGGCCATTGTTGGTCTCGACGATTTCTTCCTCGGCGACGATCACCAGCTGGTGAACCACGCCGACCTCACCGAATTCGTTTTCGATGACAGCGATGCGCTTGCTGTGATTCTCTGAAAGGACGCGATTGAGCAGGGTTACCTTTCCAGACTCCAAAAATCCCGTCAAGACGGTGACAGGCACCCTATCCATAGTAGTCATATCTGGTAGATGATAACTTAAGGTATGGGCAAGCCTTTGGAGTACATGCCACACGATCACACAACACCCCATGATCATGCCGCCTGCATCGATCACGCGGTGCGCACAGCTGCGGACGTCTGCGTGCAGCGGGGTCTCAAGCTCACGCCCGTGCGTCGCCGTATTCTCGAGATTGTCTGGCGCGCGCACGGGCCGGTCGGCGCCTACGACATCCTGGCCGAGCTTGCCAAGGAGCGTGCTAAGGCAGCACCGCCCACCGTTTATCGCGCGCTCGACTTTCTGATCGATGCCGGGCTAGTACACCGCATCGATTCGATCAATGCCTTCATCGGCTGCGACAAACCGGCGCGCGCGCACATTGCGCAATTTCTAGTGTGCCGTAAATGTCACCGGGTCGTGGAAATCGATGCGCCGGGCATCAATCGCTTGCTGGCAGAAAAATCTCTGGCCGCCGGATTTCGCATCGAACCGACGTCGCTTGAAATCAAGGGGTTATGCGGGGAGTGCGAAGACGCCTGAGTCAGCGCAGGGCCACCAGCCAAATGCCGAGAAGCAGCAGCGCGATCCCGACAAGTCGAGTCAGCGTCGCCGGGTGCTGCTGAAAGCCGAGCAAGCCGTAGTGATCGACGATCACGGAGGCGACCATCTGACCGCCCACCGTCAGCGCCAGCAGCAGCAAGGCGCCGAGTCGCGGGCCCGCAAACGTGGCAACGCCAACATAAGCCGCACCAAACAAACCACCCAACCACGCCCAAGCTGGCACCTGAGTAAAAGCGTCGCGTGCCGGTAATACATGCCGCGACATGACGAAGAATACGGCAAGCGCCGCAAGACCCACGACGAAGTTGGCGATCGTGCCGTAGAGGGCTCCGCCCAGCATCCGCCCCACGGCGGCATTGAGTCCGATCTGCACGACGAGGCCGACGCCAACCAGAAAAGTGAGCAGCATGGACAAGGATTGCATGCGGTCAGCCTCCGTTTTTCGCGCCGTAGCGGGCCGCAATCCACGCACGACCCCGCGCACTCGACAACATCGCGAGTACGACGTGCCAAAACAGACGTTTGGCGAGCGGGACACGGCGCGGCGGAATGGCAGCATAGACCGCCCTGCCCACATCTTCATGCACGAGCCGCTGCGGGCGTTGTTCGGAGATTGTCACCTGCGGAAGGATAGCGGCGGAATTGCCCTCCGCGCTAGGCTTGGCAAACGGTGAACGAACTACCACAACATTCGCAGGCGCTGGTCGCCCGGCTGCTCGATGCCTATTGCGCACGAATTTGCCCGCCACTCGCGCGCAACACGGTGCTGATCGGCTATCGCATCGAGGGCGAACAGGTGGTGATCCACGAGCTGCGTCGCATTCTCGGCGTCGCGGGCACTTGGGAGCCCGTACCTGTTGCCAGGTTTCGATATCGATCGAGCAGTGGCGGTTGGCTGCTTGATTATTTTGAGAATGGCGTCTGGCAGCGTTATCGTCCGCTGTTACACAGTAAAAGTTTTCTCGAGTTGCTGCGCGAGTTCGACCGGGATCCCGCCGGGATTTTTTGGAGCCGCCTCGACGGCAAGAGTCTGCGCTGGTGCAGTGCGCGTGGGCGTTGCATCGACTGCGACCTGCGTTATAAGCAGGTGCTGGGTCTCGCTGCCCCACTCGCCGCGGCGGTAACCCTGATCTAAGCGTACCGTCAGCTCGACGCTGACCAACTGCTTGCGCTAGCTGCGCGCGAGCACGGCGCTAATCTTTGCTCCCGACGAGAAGGTCTTGAGTATTTCGGAAAATTCCGCAAGCTCTGCAACGACTTTGCCATCAATCTCAAGCAGCACGTCGCCCGCGACGAAGCCTGCCCAGGCGACCGGCGAGTCGGGAACCCCCGACTCCGCACGCACCCTGGCTCCCTGACGCGTACAATCCAAGATCACCGCGAAAAAGGACCCGACGTGGTGTTGTCGCGGTCGCGCCATTACCGGTGTTGCTCGCGGCAGCACCACTGTGGCATCGTCGTCACCCTCCGTGGTGAAGTGATTGATACCGTCGAGCTTGCGTGTCAATTGCGCGATGTACGCGTGCTATTCATCGGCGAGGAACATGGTGTAGAGCAGCTCGCGCGGGGCTGGGCGCAGGCCTCATGATGAGACGGCAGTCGTATGTCATGGATGTAGGCGCACTCGGTCTGGGTCCAAAGAAATAAATTTCTGTATCGGGGGTTATTAATCATGCCGAAGAAAGTAGTAAAGTTTGATCGCCGCTCATTGATTACGGGTGTCGCCATGGCAAGTCTGGCGGCGGAAGCAGGCTCTACGACATCAAGCAATGCTGACACGCAAAATGCGCCTGGCCCTTCGGGTGGTACACACGCACTAGGTAATGGCATTCAGGTTTCGAATCGTGGCCAGTACGCCAAAGTGGCGCTCAAACAGGATTTCGTGAACGTTGCTGCTGTCCAGTCGCAGCTCTATTCGATTGATGTACGTGATCGAGCCAATACGCTTAAGCACAATCTCAATCGTATCTTGCGCCTGATCGATCTCGCGCAGAACTCTCCCGAAGAGTGGGACGGCGAGCGGCGCTGGGGTTCTAAAGTCGATCTCGTCTCGATGCACGAATTCCCCATCCAAGGCTTTCAGCCATGGACACGCAAAGAACTTAATCAGGTGGCCTTCGAATTGCCTGGCCCCGAATCCGAGACTATCGGCGAACGGGCCAAGCGCTATGGTTGCTACATTTCCTGGGGGTGCTACGCCAAAGAAAAAGATTGGCCTGATCATATCATCAACATGTCGGTGCTGACGGGCCCCGATGGCAAGATCGTCAGCAAGCAATGGAAAGCGCGGAACATTCTCGGACTCTTTGGTGATGGCGCGTTGATCGGCACGACGATTTACGACGTACTCGATCGTTACGTCGAGATGTACGGCTGGGATGCCGTACTCCCGGTCGCGCGTACCGATATCGGCAACATCGCAATCACGGCGGTCGGTGCCGAGCCCACGCTCTACACCTGCCTCGGGCTCAAGGGCGCAGAGATTCTGGTGTTGTCGGTCACAGGTGGCAGCAACTCAGAATCTGCCATCACTACGGCGCGCGCCAACCGGCTCTATACGCTGGGGGTCGGCAATGCCGTCTCGCCAAACAATATAGGTTTCCCGGAATCTTCGGGCACGCGCGATGAGGGCACGGTGATTGTCGATCCCCGCGGGACGGTACTCGCGAAAACATCGAATCATCACGAAGACATCATTACGGCACGAATTCCGATTGCCGACTTCCGCAAGACACGACGCGTGCAGGAATTACCCGTGGCAATCCTGCTGCCGGTGCTACAGCAATACCAGCCGCTCTTTCAACCGAATGCCTTCCTCGAAAAACTGCCGCAGACCTATCAGGAAGCCGGCGAGATCGTACGTAAACGCATGGGAATCAAATAGGGCGCTGACCGATGAACCAATCTGCCCTCGCAGCGGCGCTCGCTACGCTGCAAACACGCATTGGTCAGGAAGTGCATGTCAGTGACTGGCTGACGATCACTCAAGAGCGTATCAACGCGTTCGCCGATGCCACGGGGGATCACCAGTGGATCCACGTCGATGTGCAAAGAGCAACACACGAGTCGTCCTACGGCGCTCCGATCGCACATGGGTATCTCACGCTATCTTTGAGTGTGCCTTTGCGCGGGCTGGTCGATGCGCAGAAGCCTATTGTTCCGGGCATCACCAACATCATCAACTATGGGCTCA
>Ga0163212_1000027_pt1 | contig 65427 bp, 53 predicted proteins | sample Malawi_45m_30L_FD_113532 | JGI IMG/M metagenome (GOLD analysis project Ga0163212, IMG submission 113532) | Freshwater microbial communities from Lake Malawi, Central Region, Malawi to study Microbial Dark Matter (Phase II) - Malawi_45m_30L | ecosystem: Environmental > Aquatic > Freshwater > Lake...
CCAGCGGTCATCCTCGAAGACGTCGCCGGCCTTCGGGACTTTCAGGACCTTGGCGAGGTCGGCCGCGACGGACGGCTTTTCGGCGATGACGAGGGTCTTGCCGCTGTTGGAAACGGCGTCATCAGACTTCTTCTGGGGCTTCTTGCGCATGCGTAGGATGATAACCGACGGTCAAAACCGGTTACATTCCCTGCTCGGCGAAGGAGTCGTCCAGGGCGGCGATCAGCGTGGAGATGGTGGCGTCGGTCTCGTCCCCCATGTTGGAGATGCGGAAGGTCTTGCCCTTCAGCTTGCCGTAGCCGCCGTCGATCACGAGCTTGTGGCGCGACTTGAGCGTCTTGTTCAGGCGCTCGAGGTCGGCGTTGCGGTCGTTCTTGAAGCAGTTGAGGCCGCGGGTGCCGAACTTCACGTCGGGCAGGAGCGAGAAGCCCTTGGCGAGACCCCAGGCGCGCATGCGCTCGTTGAGGCGGAGGTGGCGGGCGTAGCGGTTCTCGAGGCCTTCGGCTTCGACTTCGAGCAGGCGCTGCTGGAGGCCGTAGCAGAAGGAGATGCAGGGCGTGGAAGGGGTCATGCCCTTCAGGTGGTTGTCGTGGAATTCGATGAGGTCGAAGTAGTAGCCGCGGTCGGGGGACTGCTTGGCGCGTTCGCGGGCGCGCTCGCTGACGGCGAAGATCGCGAGGCCGGGGGGCAGGGCGAGGGCCTTCTGGGAGCCGGTAAGCAGGATGTCGACGCCGAGCTCGTCCTTTTTGACCGAGATGGTCGAGAACGAGCTCACGGTGTCGGCGATCGAGATGACGTCGGGGAACTCGCGGACCACGGCCATGATGTCGGCGATGGGCGAGAGGGTGCCGGTCGAGGTCTCGGAGTGGATGAAGGTGATGCAGTCGAACTTGCCGGTGGCGAGGGCCGTGCGGACCTGCTCCGGGTCGACGGGCTGACCCCATTCGAACCTCAGGGCTTCGGCGTACTTGCCGCAGCGCTTGGCGACGTCGTTCCACTTGTCGGAGAACGCGCCGTTCATGCAGTTGAGCACGCCCTTGCGGCAGACGTTGCGGAGGGCGCCCTCCATCACGCCCCAGGCCGAGCTGGTGGCGAGGTAGACGGGGTCCTGGGTGAAGAACATGGCCTGCAGACGTGGCTGCATGTCGTTGTAGAGCTTCACGAAGTCACCCGAACGGTGGCCGATCATGGGCTTGGACATGGCCTGGATGATTGAGTCGGAGACGGTGAGGGGACCGGGGATGTAGAGGCGATAGCTCATCGTTGGAAGGTGGTGAGGAGTTCGACGGGGACTTCGGGGTTCTCGAGGCGGACGATGCGTCGGTTGCGCTCGCCCAGGGTGGCGGTGCGGGGTTTCCAGGCGGCCGCGACGCTTTCTTCGGCGTTGGTGAAGCTCATGACGACCAGGAGGTCGCCGGGCTTGCCGAGGTGGGCGGTGGCGCCGTTCAGGCAGACTTCGCGGGTCCCGGCCGGGGCGGGGATGGCGTAGGTCTCGAAGCGCTCGCCGTTGGCCATGTTGCCGACCAGGATCTTCTCGTAAGGGACCATCCCGACGAGGGCCATGATCTCGCTGTCGACGGCCAGGGAGCCCTCGTAATCAAGCCGGGCCGCGGTGACCTCAGCTCGGAGAAGTTTGGTGCGCAACAGATGTACAAGCATGGCGCTGATGCGTTCTTCTCAATCGGGATGGTTGCCTTCGTCAAACAACTTTGCATCAATTCGTCCATGGCCGCGAAGCACCGAGGGTATTTCTCCTCCCTGGGAGAGTCGGTCGCGAGCTATGCCGTGGACGTAGTCTACGGACGCCGGCGCGGGTTCGGGGCGGCCTTGCTCGGGGCATTCCTCACCGTCCTGTCCTGGGTCTTCGAAGTCCTCGTCAGGCTCCGTCTGTGGCTTTACCGAAGCCGGGTGTTCCGCGACACGCCGCTCGGCTGCAAGGTGGTCGTGGTCGGGAATCTGACCGTTGGCGGCACGGGCAAGACGCCCGTCGTGCTCAAGATGGCGAAGGTGCTCGCCGCCCGCGGCCGCCGCGTCGCGATCCTGTCGCGTGGTTACAAAGGCGCCTCCGATTCGATGGCGAAGCGTTTCTGGCGCTGGCTGACGCAGGGCAGCCGGCCGGACCCACTCGTCGTCTCCGACGGCCGTACGGTGCTCGCCGGACCGGACGAAGCGGGCGATGAGCCCTTCATGCTGGCGCAGAACCTCTGCGGCGACGGCGTCGTGGTGATTGTCGACCGTGACCGGGTCGAAGGCGGGCGGTTCGCGCTGCGCCGCTTCGGCGTCGACACCATCCTCCTCGACGACGGCCTGCAGTATCTGCCGCTGCGAGGGCAGATCAACCTCCTCCTGGTGGACAGCCGCGATCCGTTCGGCAACGGCGCCATGCTGCCCCGCGGGTTGTTGCGCGAGCCGGTCGCCAATCTCAGCCGCGCCTCCTATGTCTTCCTGACGAAGTCCGTCGGTCCGCCTGATCCGGCGCTCGTCGAGCTGATTCGCCGCCACAATCCGACGGTTGAGATCATCGCCTGCGCCCACGGCGCCAAGGAGCTCATCGAAGTCGACGGACCGCGCCGCCTGCCAATGTCCGAGCTGGCCGGCAAACGCGTCGCGGCGTTCTCCGGCATCGCCACCCCGGAACGCTTCGAGGAGCTGCTCACGGGGCAGGGCGCGGTCCTGGCCGCGAACCGTCGCTTCCTGGACCACCATGCCTTCAACGACGAGGACCTCGACGAGGTGCTCGACCAGGCCCTGCAGGCCAAGGCGGAGATGATTGTGACGACGGAGAAGGACGCGGTGCGCCTGCAGGCGCGCTTCCGCCCGCCTGTCCCCCTGATGTACGTCCGTCTCGAGGTCGAGATCCTCGGCGCGAAGGACGGGTTCAACGCGGCCGTCGAACGGATCTGCCTGGGGCCTTCTTCTTCGGGGCGCTGACGTACTCGGGGACCAGCCGGCAGGCGAGGTCGAGGAAAGCGTCCTGCGCGCACGGTCCGCGCCTTCCTTTCGGGTCGCAGGCCTCGGTCCGTCCGTCCGCGTGGAGTTCCTTGGCGTCGCCCAGCCGCTCCAGGTAGGTCGCGATGACCTCGGTCTCGACGCGGCGGCGCAGCGTCTTGTTGCGCAGCGGGAACACGCACTCGACGCGACGGAGGAAGTTGCGGGGCATCCAATCCGCGCTGCCCAGCAGGATCGCCGGCTCGCCGCCGCTGTTCTCGAAGCGGAAGAAGCGGCTATGCTCGAGGAAACGGCCGAGGAAGCTGCGGACGCGGATGTGCTCGCTCATGCCCGGCAGGCCCGGCTGGAGGCAGCAGATGCCGCGCACGACGAGGTCGATCTTCACGCCGGCGGCGGAAGCGCGGTACAACGCGGCGATCACGTCGGGATCCACGAGGCTGTTGACCTTGGCGAAGATGCCCGCCTTGCGGCCCGCTTTCGCCGCCGAGGCTTCGGCGTCGATGAGTTCGATGATGCGGTGCGTCAGGTCGAAGGGCGCGACGAGAAGGTGCCTGAACTTAGGCCGGCTGAGGTTCCCCGTGAGGACGTTGAAGAGCAGGCCGACGTCGGCCGTCACTTCCGAGTCCGCGGTGAAGAGGGAGAAGTCGGTGTAGATGCGCGCGGTCTTGGGGTTGTAATTCCCGGTGCCGAGGTGGGCGTAACGGCGCAGGCCGCCTTTCTCCTGCCGGATGACGAGGCACGCCTTGCAGTGCGTCTTCAGTCCGGCGAGCCCGTAGACGACGTGCGCCCCCGCCTCCTCGAGCTGGCGGGCCAATTCGATGTTGTTGAGTTCGTCGAAGCGCGCGCGGAGTTCGACCAACGCCGTGACCTGCTTGCCGTTGCGGGCGGCCTCCTGGAGCGCCTCGACCACGGGCGAATTGCCGTTGGTACGATAGAGGGTGAGCTTGATCGCGACGACGCGTTCGTCCTTGGCCGCCTGCCGGATGAAATCCACGACCGGCGTGAACGACTCGTAAGGGTGGTGCAGGAGGAGGTCCTGCTGCGCGATGCGGGCGAAGAGTTTGGCCGGGTCGACGCATTCCGGGGGCAGGGCGGGGATGAAGGTCGGATACAGAAGGTCCGGCCGGGGGATCAGGTCGATGAGGCTGCCGAGCCGGAGCAGGTTGACTGGTCCGGCGACCCGGAAGGCGTTTTCCGGCGGCAGGCCGATGGACTGCAGGAGCCACCGCAACTCGCCCTCGGGGACGTCGGCTTCGATCTCAAGGCGCACGGGCGCGCCCTTGCGGAGGTTGCGGATCTCCTCCTCGATGGCCTCGAGCAGGTTGCCGGCTTCCTCCTCGTCCACGTAGAGGTCGCTGTTGCGTGTGATCCGGAAAGCCCACGAGCCCTGGAGCTCGAGCCCCGGGAAGAGGCGGTGGATGAAGAGCTGGATGACGTGGCTCAGCTCCGTGTAGGCCAGGGCGGTCCCGTGGCCGATCGTCAGGACGCGCGGGAGCACGCGGGGCACGGGCACGACCGCCCGTCGAAGTTCGCCGTCCGCCGGGTCGCGTAGGAGCACGAGCAGGTAGAGGCCTTTGTTCGTGAGGACGGGGAAGGGGTGGGAGGGGGCGATCGCCAGCGGCGTGAGCGCGGAGAAGATCTCCTTGTCGAAAAGAGGGGAGAGTTCGGCCCGGTCGGCCTCGTCGAGCTGCTCCCGCGACTTGAAGACGATGCCTTGGGCGGTCAACGCGGGCAGCAGCTGGTTCTTCCAGCAGGAATGTGCGGCGTCAAGCAGCTCGCGCGCCTTCGTCAGCACCTCGGTGAGGAACTCGCGCGTCGCCGGATGGCTCACGGATTCCTCCTGCTGCATGATGCCGGCGACCCGGATCTCGAAGAACTCGTCCAGGTTGGAGCTGGCGATCGAAAGGAAGCGGACACGTTCGAGCAGCGGGACGCTCTCGTCTTCGGCGAGCTCGAGGACCCTGCGGTCGAAGTTTAGCCAGCTGAGTTCGCGGTTGAACATGGAGGGTGCGATGTGGCCGCCAGGAGGGGTGACACAGGCGACCCTACTACGCACGGCGGTTGAAGGAGAGGCAAACAAATGCCCCTCCGGGAATGTCACAATTTCGCCCTCAGAGGCCGGCCGGAGCCCAAATGAGCTCTAATTCGCCGTGATTGGCCAGGCGCAGCTTGGGGGCGGGCGGATGAGGGTGGCGCACGACATCGCCCCGCCCGAACCGGGCGGCGAATTTCTTGACCTCGTGCTTCGACAGCCCGCGGGTCGGCACTTCGACGGACTCGATACGTCCGTCCCGCAGGGTGATGAAACGAAGGAGGCCCTTGATGATCCGGATGTCCGAAACCAGCCGACAGACCTTGGGCGGCAGCGGCGCCAACCGGGCCTCCGAGAACGCCGCAAAGGAGAAGCGGACCTCCCGAAGGTCGCGGTGGAGGTGGCGGTTGACGAACTGCGTCGACGCCGGCGCATCCCAGGCTCGGCTCTCGTGGCTCCAGTGTTCGCCCGTTCCGAGCCGCGGGTCGGGGAGCGCGTCGAGTTCCGGCGCGATGCGGGTCATCTCGCCGCAGGCCAGTTGGTCGCTCAGGCCTTGCAGGCGTTCGGCGGTCACGCGCAGCGCCGGTTCGAGGATCAGGATGAGGCCCCCTGGCTCCAACCGTGCCTTGAGTTCGCCGAACCAGCTCGACAAGGCGGCGGCGTCAAGCTCGGGCATCTCGTTCAGCACGAAGCCGGCGACGATCACGTCGTAACGTCCCTCCGGCCAGGTGTCCGGCCGGGCGGCGTCGCCGAGTCGCGTGCGGATGGCGACGGCTCCGCCTAGGACCGCGCGGCCGAAGGATTCCATCGCGGCCAGCGCGCTGGGCGACCGGTCGACGCCGGTCAGCCGGAGGTCGCCCAAGCCCAGCTGGAGTAAGCGATGCGCCGTCGCGACGCCGCAGGAGCCCGGACCGCAGCCGAGGTCGAGGATCGACGGATGCGGGGAGGAGGGGCGCCATCCGCGGAGACCGCAGACCTGGGACAACGCGAAGGAGGTGCGGGCGAAGCCCTGCGGCAGGAAGAAGACACCGTAAGCCGCCAGGAGCCGCGGATCGGCGAAGTAGTCGGGGAACCTGCGGACGGGGCGTTCGGTCGTGAAGAGGTCCGAAAGATGGGCGACCGCCGGCATCATCCGCTCGAGGGCCTCGTCACCGACCCGTTCCGCGGCCAGCTCGGCCTGTCCGACCCAGAAGGCTTCCGCTGACTCCGGGTAGGCCAGCAGGTCAGTCGGTGACATCGCGGCGACCCTCCAGGGCGCTCCGGAGCGTGGCCGGGTCGGCGAAAGTCAGGCCGCTGCCGCTAGGCAGGCCGAAGCCGATGCGCGAAATCTTGGTGCTCGGACGGATCGCCTGGATCGCTTCGGTGATGTAGTGGCAGGTGGCCTCGCCTTCGATGTCATTGCCCAGCGCGAGCACGACCTCGGTGACGGGTTCGTCCTTCAGCCGCTGTTCGAAGGTCGCGAGATTGAGCTGGTCCGGGCCCACGCCGTTGATCGGGGAGAGCCGTCCGTGCAGGACATGATAGGTTCCCCGGAAGGCCGCGGAACGCTCGATCGCCATCAGGTCGGGGACCTGCTCGACCACGCAGACTGCGGCGGGGTCGCGGCGGACGTCCTGGCAGATGGGACAGAGTTCGGTCTCGGCCAGGCTCCCGCAACGGCGGCAGCGTCGCACGGCCGTCGCGGCCGCCTGCAAGGATTCGAGCAACGGGGCGAGCTTGCCGGGACGTTCGACCAGCAGGTGGAGAGCCAGGCGTTCGGCGGAGCGATGCCCCATGCCGGGGAGCATCTTGAGAAGCTGACGTACTTTGTCGAAGGAGGGGGTCACGGACGATCACATCCCGGGGAGGGAGAATCCGGCCGTCGCCTTCGACATCGTCGTCTCGTGCACGACACGGGCCTTGACCGTGGCTTCCTGGAGGGCGAGAACGAGAGCCTGCTCGATCACGGCCTTCTCTTCCTTGAGGAACTCGGGGTCGATGGCCAGACCGTGCACGAGGCCATGCCCGTCGATGGTCACGCGGATGGCGCCGCCGCCATGGGATGACTCCAGGCGCTCGGCCGCGAGCCGCTGCTGGGCCTCGGCGATGCCCTGTCGCATCTTCTGCGCCTGTTTGAGGAGTTTGCCAACGCCTGCCATGGTCAAGGCAGGGTCGCCAGCGGTGCCAAGGAGTCAAGGGCGACCGTGACGTCCCCGCTTGCGCCCGTCCGCGGACGGGCCACCTTGACCGCATGCGGCCGCCACGCGACCTCCAGATCATCGGGGACTTCGTCGCCATCACTTGGGAGGACGGGCGGGAGCAGTGCCTGCGGGCCGAGCTCCTGCGGGAACTGTCCCCGAGCGCGGAAAACCGGGGTGAGGTCGACATCCTCGGTCAGCGCTGGGGCGGCGACGGACCGCGCCGCTTCCCCGGCGTGACGGTGACGGGCATGAGCCGCGTGGGCAACTATGCGGTGAGTTTCGAGTTCAGCGACGGACATCGCACCGGCATCTACGCCTGGGACTACCTTCGCATGATCGCGGCGAATTAATTTTTTACGGATTGCCCGCCCTCGTCCGGGGGGCAAGGTGAAGGGCGTGAGAAAGACTTACGTCCTGGACACCAACGTACTGATTCACGACCCCGAGTGCCTGTTCAAGTTCGATGAGCATGTCGTGGCCGTCCCCGTCGAGGTCCTGTCCGAGCTCGACCGTCTGAAGACGCAGCAAGGCCAGCTGGGCGCCAGCGCCCGGCGCGTCAACCGGTCCATACGGGCGCTCTTCGAGAACCGGACCTTGAAGGAGATCGTCGACGGCGATCCCTCCAAGCCCGGAGCGCTTCACGCCGAGCTCCGCGACGGCGGCGAACTTCGCATCGTGATCAATGAGGCCCTCATCCGGGACCATTTCACCGGCCCGAAGGCCGAACGGCTCCGCGCCGTCTTCATGCAGGTCGACGCGCCGGATCACCGCATCATCGCCTCCGCGATCTACCTCCGCGACACTTCCAAGGGTCAGGTCATCCTGGTCACGAAGGACGTCTGCATGGCGCTCAAGGCCCAGTCGCTCGGCCTCGAGGTGCAGGACTACCGCAACGACCGGGTCGAGACCAGCGATGTCGGCGAATATCGCGCGATCAAGGTCACGGCGGCCGCGATGCGCGACTTCCGGGAGCTCGGCCAGGTCCAGGTCAAGGTCAAGGAGGAGCCCCCGTTGCTGGTCAACGAGTACGTCATTTTCACCTCGGATTCCTGGGTCGAACCGGCCCGCCACCTCGCCGACGGCGCCTTCGTCCCGCTCGGGCTCTACCGGGAGTTCATGTCCTCCGACAGCGGCGCCCGCAAGGGGCTGCAGATGCCCCGGGGCATGCGCGTCATTCCCAAGAACTTCGAACAGTGGATCTTCCTCGACGCCTTGCTGAACCCGGAGATCCGCCTGGTCACGTGCTTCGGACGCGCCGGCACCGGGAAGACCTTCCTCTCGATCGCCGCGGCGCTGTCCCAGGTGCTCAGCGACTTCTCCCCCTATAAGAAGCTCTACGTCTCCCGCCCGGTGGTCCAGATCGGCAAGGACATCGGCGCCTTGCCCGGCTCCAAGGAGGAGAAGCTCTCCCCTTACATCCAGCCTTACTTCGACAACCTCGAGGTGCTGTTCTCCAAGAACGGGCACGCCGCCGCCACCCCGACGGCCAAGGAAGCCGTCGCCACCGACACGCAGCGCCGCCAGAAGAAGGCGCAGGCGATGAAGACGCCCCAGCCGATCTTCGGTTCGCAGTTCCAGGCCATCAACCAGCCGCGCAAGCCGTACCAGTGGCTCATCGATTCTGGTCTCATCGAGATCGAAGCGATGACCTTCATCCGCGGCCGTTCGATCGGCCACGCCTTCATGATCGTGGACGAGGCCCAGAACATGACCCCGCACGAGGCCAAGACCGTCATCACCCGCATCGGCGAAGGCTCCAAGGTCGTCCTCATCGGCGACCTCGACCAGGTCGATACGCCTTATCTCGACGGCAAGTCCAACGGCCTGATTCATACCCACGAGCGCATGAAGGGGCACGCCATCACGGCCAACGTCCGTCTGCTCAGCGGGGTGCGCAGCGCCTTGTCCGAACTCGCCGCTCAGCTGATGTGAGCAACTTCCGGGCCCGTCGGGGCCAGGCCCGCCAGTCCGCACTTGCGGAGACCCTTGCGGGGCTTTCGCTCCTTTCTGTGGAGAAGGAGACCCCGATGCAGCGGCAATATCGTGAGTTCCGCGAGAAACTCGCGGAGGGCACGATCCTGCTGTTCCGCCTCGGCGATTTCTACGAGGTCTTCGGGTCGGACGCCGAGATCGCCGCCAAGGTCCTCGGGCTGACGCTCACCAAGCGTCACGAGACACCGATGGCCGGCCTTCCGCATCACGCCGCCCCGACATACGTCAACCGTCTCCTGGCCGCCGGGTGGAAGGTCGCGATCTGCGACCAGCTCGAAACCCCCGTCGCCGGCAAGCTGGTGCGACGAGGCCTCACGCGCATCCTGACTCCCGGGACGGCCCTGGAGGATTCTCAACTCGACTCGCGCCGGGGCAATTACCTAGCCGCCCTCTGCTGGGACAGGCATGGTTGGCATGCCGCCTGGCTCGACGTCTCGACGGCCGATTTCCGCTTGGCCACGGACGCAGGCCCGGCCCGGCTCCTGCCGTTGCTTCATTCGGTCTCGCCCCGTGAGATCATCCTGCCCGAAGGGCTCGAGCCGTCCGCGACCGATCGCGAAGCCTTCGAGCTGTTCCTGCAGGGCAGGGCGGTCTCCCGCCTGCCAGGCTGGAACTTCGACGGCGCCGCCGGCGCCCGGCTCGTCGCGGAGACGCTCTCCGTCCATGGTCTCGCCGGTTTCGGTCTGACCGACGGACATCCCGCCCTCGGTGCCGCCGGCGCCGTGCTTGGTTACGTCACCGATTCTCTTTGCGATCGTCCGAAGAACCTGTTCCGCCTGTTCGAGGCCAAGCTCGGTGACTCGGTGCTCCTGGATGCGGCCTCCTCGCGCAACCTGGAGCTGTTCGCGGCTTCGGGCGGCGCCCGCGATGGTTCGTTGTTGGAGACGATCGACCGGACGGAGACGCCCGCGGGCGCTCGCCTGCTGGCTTCATGGCTCGCCGAACCGTCCACCGACCTGGGGCTGATCAGCCGTCGGCAGGGCGCGGTGGGTGAATTCGTCCGGCACCCCGGGGCGGCCTCCCGCGTCGCCGTGGCCTTGCGCGGCATCCGCGACCTCGCCCGCATCCTCGCCCGTCTGCAGAACCGTCTGCGCAATCCGCGGGAACTCGGCGGCATCCGTGACAGCCTGCGGGCCTTGCCGCCTTTGCGCGAGGAACTGCAGGCCCTGCCGGGCGGCACGCTCGCCGGGCTCGCCGCCATGATCGTGGTCGAGCCGGCCTTGCTCGCCCGCCTCGAGTCCGCCCTCGCCGATGAGCTTCCCGTCGAGCTCGCCGAAGGCGGCGCCTTGCGCGCAGGCTTCGATGCGGAGCTCGATCGGCTGCGCTCGCTGGCATCCGACAGCAAGGGCTGGATCGCGGATTTCGAGCGCAACGAGCAGAACCGCACCGGCATCAAGTCCCTGAAGGTCCGTTATAACGGCGCCTTCGGCTATGCGATCGAGATCACGAAGGCCAACCTGGCCGCCGTACCGGCCGACTACATCCGCAAGCAGACCATGGTGAACGCGGAGCGGTTCACGACCGAGGAACTCCGCGCCAAGGAGCGCGAGGTCCTGCGTGCCGACGAGCAGGCCTTGGCGCGGGAGACCGAACTGTTCCAGGCCTTGCTGACGGAAGTCGTCGCCCGAACGGAGGCGCTGCTCGCCACCGCCCTCGTCGTGGCGGAAGTCGACGTCCTGCGCGGCTGGGCCGACCTCGCCCGCGAAGCCCGCTGGTGCCAGCCGGTCGTGGATGATTCCGACGTCGTGGAGATCGAGCAGGGCCGGCATCCGGTCGTCGAGCGGATGCTCCAATCCCGCCCGGGCACCGGTTCGTTCGTCCCGAACGACACGCGTCTCGCGGGCTCCGGCGAGCAGATCGCCTTGCTGACCGGTCCCAACATGGCGGGCAAGTCGACCTACATCCGCCAGGTCGCCCTGATCGTGCTCCTCGCTCACCTCGGCTGCTGGGTCCCGGCCGCCCGGGCCCGTATCGGCCGGGTCGACCGCATCTTCTGCCGCGTCGGCGCCTCCGATGAGCTCTCCCGCGGCAATTCGACTTTCATGGTCGAGATGAACGAGACCGCCAACATCCTCAACAACGCCACCGCCCGCTCGCTCGTGGTCCTCGACGAGATCGGCCGAGGCACCAGCACCTACGACGGCATCAGCATCGCCTGGGCGGTCGCCGAACATCTCCACGGGGACGGACCGACCGGACCGCGGACGCTCTTCGCCACCCATTATCATGAGCTGACCAAGCTGGCCGATTCCCGGCCGCGGCTGCGCAACTGGTCGGTGGCGGTCAAGGAGTGGCAGGATGAGATCGTCTTCGTCCGTCGGGTCGTCCCCGGCGCGGCCGACCGCTCCTACGGCATCCAGGTCGCGCGACTCGCCGGGATGCCCCCGGCCGTGGTCCAGCGCGCCCGGGAGATCCTCGGCGGACTCGAGGCGGGATCTGGTCTGCCCGCCACGGGCGCCTTGCCGGCCGCGGCGCCCGTGGACGCCGTCCCGGCGAGAAAGGCCGCCGCGCAAAAACCGCCGGCCGAGGAGTCCGGCCCGGAACTGGATCTCTTCGCTTAGATCCGCTCGTTCCACTCCTTCGACGCGAACTTGGCCCAGGTGCCCTCGTGGTCGAACTGGTCGTAGACGGGCTCCGTCACCGACAGGGGCGGACTCTGCAGGATTCGCCCGAGCTGGGCGATGAAGTCTTGTTCGAAGCGCAGCCAGTCGCAGCACGGCAGGAAAGGCTTCCAGACGTAGCCCTCGATGAGGAGGCCGTGCCGGTTGCGCTTCTGCGCCGCCCCGGCGACCTTGCGTCCGTCGTCCGAACGGATAAGGTCGTTGGGTTCGGCGCGTTGGGCGCAGGCGTCCGGAGCCTGGAACGACCGTTGGCCTTCCGGCATCGCCGCCAGCTTCACCGGCTGCCCCTGGGCGATCAAGGCGGCGCGCAAGGCCTCATGCACGGCGGCGTAAGTGGCCATCGCGTCGGCTGGGAAGAGCGCATGGGTCGGGGGGATGACCAACGCGAAGGTCCAGTCGTCGTGGTGCGAGACGAGGCCGCCGCCGGTGCAGCGTCGCACCAGCGGGATGTTCGCCGGGACCAGGGCACGGTATTTCGCCCATGACTGCGAAATACCAAAGGTGTAGCTGGGTTCCGACCAGGCGAACGCCCGGAACCGAACACGGTCGGGGGCGGGGTAGTGCTCCAGCAGCATCTGGTCGGCCGCCATGTTGACGACGGCGTCGGCGGCTTGGCGAGGCAGGACGTCCATGTTCAGAAGTCTAGGCCTTTTTCGAGGCGCCGCACGACCTTTCGGCCGGTGACCTGTTCGTACCAGGCTTCGCTTCCCCGGGGGACGCGAAGCTGCGTCAGCTGCTCCTCGAACGACTGGGGCAAGGTGCGGAGCTTGCCGGCGAGCGGGTGCAGCCGCAGGCTGAGGTCGCGAGGACGGGACGCGGCGGAGGCGACTTCCGCCCGGGTGATCGGGCGGATGAGCGCCTCCGGGTCCAGGCCGAAGTGGCGGGCGATCCGGACGCCGATCTCATGCCGGCTCATCGCCTCGGTGCCGGCCCAATGGTAGAGGCCGTGGAGGTTCTCCCGCTCGCAGAGTTCAATGGTCACGTCCGCGAGGTTCGAGACTTCGACGGGCTGGCGGATCTCATCGGTGAAGAGCGGCGTAAGCTTGCCTTCCTTCCAGGCGACGAAGAGCCGCTCGTGCAGCCCCCGGTCTCCCGTCGTCGAATTCCCGATGATCGGCGACGTGCGCAGGACGGCGGCGTGTTCGCGACCGTAACGGAGGACCTCGACCTCGGCGGCGGCCTTGGTCTCCCCGTAAAGGTTCAGCGGTCCCGGCCGGTCGGTGTGCTGGTAGCCGCCGGCCACGCCGTCGAAAACCGTGTCGGTCGAGAGGTGGATGAGTTTCGCCCCGAGGTGGAAGCAGAGTTGCGCGAGCTTCTTCGGCACTTCGGTGTTCAACGTCCGGGCGCGCTCTGGTTCGGCCAGGCAGGCCTCGATGGTGGGGTAGGCGGCGCAATGCACGACGGCATGTGGGAACTCCTCGAGCATCAGCGCTTCGAGGGCGGCCTCAGCGCAGAGATCGAACGCGCGGGCGTGCGTCACCCCGGGGATCGTAGGCGCCCGGGAGCCGCCCAAGGCGAGCACTTGATGGCCTCGACGCAAGGCGGTGAGGCAGGCTTCGCGGCCGAGGAAGCCGGAGGCTCCCGTGACGATGATCTTCATGCGCCTCCAACTACCTGCGGTCTCCCTTGCTGGCAAGCGGGGAGACGGCATGCGGACGCTTGCTTTGCGGGCATTCTCCCTCATGAGTGTCCCTCGCATGGCCACCTACGCCGACCTCGCCAATCGCCCCGTGCTGACTCAGCCAGTCTACGAGGCCGGCCGGCCCATCGAGGTCGTCGCCCGCGAGTTCGGTCTCGATCCTTCCGCCGTCATCAAGCTCGCGTCCAACGAAAACCCCCTCGGCCCATCGCCGCTGGGCCTGGCCGCGGCCAAGAAAGCCCTCGAAGCCTGCCACCTCTATCCGGACGGCGGGTGCACTTTCCTCCGCGAGAAGCTCGCGCGCAAGTGGGCGATGGAACCGGGCAACTTCGTCATCGGCAACGGTTCCAACGAGGTGATGATCCTCCTCGCCCAGGCTTTCCTCCGCCCGGGTGACGAAGTGGTCTTCGGCTCCCAGGCTTTCATCGTCTACAAGCTCGCGACGATGCTCTGCGGCGCGACGCCCGTGGAGGTGCCCATGCCCGGCTACCGCCATGACCTCACGGCCATGCGCGCCGCCGTCACGGCGAAGACCCGGATCGTGTTCCTGGCCAGCCCCAACAATCCGACCGGCGGAACCGACGATCCGGCGGAGATCCTTGCCTTCGCCGCCGCGCTGCCGGAGGACGTCATCTTCTGCCTCGACGAGGCCTACGCCGAATATCTCGAAAGCTCGGCCGATCTCCGGCCGCTGCTCAAGGCCGGCCGCAAGGTCGTGCTGTCCCGCACGTTCTCCAAGGCCTACGGCCTCGCCGGCCTGCGCGTCGGCTACCTCATGGGGTCGGCCGATGTCTGCGGCCTGCTCAACCGCGTGCGTCAGCCCTTCAACGTCAGCCTGCCCTCCCTCGCCGCCGCCGAGGCCGCGCTGGACGACGACGCCTTCGTGCGCCGCACCCGGGAGGTCAACGCCGCCGGCCTCGCCCAGCTTTCCGCCGGCCTGCGGCGGCTCGGCTTCGCGTTCATCGACGGCAAGGCCAACTTCCTGGCCGCCCAGGTCCCTCGGGCCGAGGAAGCCTTCACCGTCCTGCAGCGGGCGGGCGTGATCGTCCGCCCGCTCCGCGGTTACGGCATGACCGGCTGGCTGCGCCTCACGGTGGGTACGGAAGACCAGAACGCCCGGCTTCTCGCCGAGCTCGCCAAGCTCTGAACATGGATTTCGATGAAGCCGTCCGACTCATCCGGATGAAGGATGCCCGTTACCAACCGCAGGCCTATGACGTCGTCCGCCTCGGGCTTGACCACGCCCAGAAGCTCGTGCACGGCGAACCCACGAAAGGGAAGAGCATCGTGAACCGCCATGTCTCCGGGCCGCAGCTCCTCGAAGGATTCCGGCAGCACGTGCTCGAGACCTACGGCCCGATGTCGTACCCCCTGCTGCACAACTGGGGCCTGCGCAAGTCCGTCGACGTCGGCAACGTGGTGTTCAACATCATCGACACGGGCCTTTTCGGCCGATCCAACGAGGATGATCTCGAGCACTTCAAGGACGTGTATGATTTCAAGGACGTCTTCCAACGTCCCTTCGAGCCGAAGTCAAACTGATCAGGCGTTGACGAAGCTGATCGCCCGCACCTCCGCGCAGCCCCGCAAGAGCCGTATCTTGTCGAGCATCGCGCGTTCGTGGAAACGGATCTCCGACTTCACGACGGAGTTCTCGCATTGCACGATCAGCCTGCCGCCTTCGAGCACGCGCAGGGGTGCGGAGCGCTTCGCGAGCTTCGGCGGCAGCAGCTGCCGCCAATGTGCGACGATGGCCGTCTCCGGCGCCGGCTTGTCCAGCCGCAGCTTCTTGAACGCGTCCTGCACCGCGTCGTCGATCGTCCTGAACGGCCGGTCGCTGGAGCGGCCGCGGTCTTCCGGCAGGCCGCGCAGGTTGGCGAGCAGGTTCTGCACGGTGCGTGAGAACTTTCCTTTGAGCTTACCCTCCGTGAGCAGCGCGCGCACCGCGTAGGGGGCTTCGGCGACCCTTTCGTTGCGCAGGCAGCGCTCCGGAGCGTGGGCGCCGCCGACGACCACGCCGGTCGCGCCGGCGTCGCGGGCGCCTTCGCCGTCCTCGGTCGGGCTGTCGCCGAAATGCACGAGTCCGGAGACCGCGCCGCCGAGGGCGCGTGCCGCCTGGCCGAACGCCCCGGCGTCGGGCTTCGTATGGCCGGTCTCCGCGGAGAGGAAAACGCCGTCGAGATGCTTCAGCAGGCCGTGTCCTTCGAGCACCCGGCGCATGCGTGCGTCGGCGTTGGAGAGCACGCCGACCCGGACGCCGAGGAAGCGGATCGCGGAGATGGCCTGCAGCGCGCCCGGGGCCAGCCGCCAGGCCTCGGGTTTCGCGAAGGCTTCCCAGCAGGCTCGGAAGACCGGCTCGGCCTTCGCCGAGGGGAGCGCCGGTCCGAAGCAACCCCGGACGACCTCGCGCCAGAACAGCTCCGGCTTGGCGTTCCTCGGGCCTCCCTTGAAGGCGAGGGGGAAGGCGACGTCGAGGACCTGGGCGTCGACCTCGACGCCATGCGCGCGGGCGCACGCGGCATACACCGCGCCCACCGAGGGATGCGGGAAGAGCAGGGTGCCTGCGAGGTCGAACGTGACGGCGTGGACTCGGGCCATGAGGAGTAAGGGGACCTCCGCGAGGTGCAAAGGTCAACCTTTCCCATGATGTCCCGGCTGGACGCGGGGCGAGAACGGGAAATAAACAACTTATGCACCGATGGGGACCAGTGTGGAGGCGCGTGGGAGCGGGACTGATGCTCCTTTGCGCGGGCTGTTCGGCCCTTTCGCCGGTCGTGCCCGCCCCGGCGGAGGTCCGTCGCATCTATGTCCATGAACCTCTGGACGCCGATTCGGCCGAACTGCGCCGCTGCGGGCAGGTCGCACACGACGTCGCGGTCCGTCGCCTGGAAGCCTTGGGGTATATCGCGGCCCTCGACGCGGCCGAAGCCGATGCGACGCTGGAGGGACGGTGGGTTCGGGTATCCGACGCCGGGGCCTTCGCTTCGCGGCGGATGACGTTGATTCTTTTCCTGCGTTCGCGGACGGGTCGGACTCTCTTCGAGGCCCAGGTCATCCCGGAGACGCCCGTCAACTTCCTCAGCGTGGACCGGATCAGCGACGCGTTGTCGTCCCGGCTGGCCGAACTGGGCACCGCGCCTTGCCGGCGTTAGGCCGCTCAGCCTCGGTCGAGCAAGCAGGCGCGGATGTCGTCGATGAGACGTTGCGTCTCGGGCATCGCGACGCCGGCGGCCAGCCCCCGGCGCAGCGGCTCGCCCCAGATGCCTTCCACCTCCACTTCACGCCCCGACTGATAGTCGATCAGGCTGGAAGGACGATAGGGCCCCATGCCGACGGTGACCACGAACTGCCGATCGACGTGCTTGTCCTCGAAGCCATGGCCGCGGGCCGCGGCGGCCGCCTGGACTTCCTTCATGAGCCGGTAGGCGCGTTCTTTGAGCGTGGGATCGGCGAGGATGCGGTCCGTCGTCATGCCTCCGGCGGCGATGGCGAGTCCGTTGAAGGGAATGTTCCAACAGAGCTTCCTCCAGAGCACGGCTTCCAGGGAGGTCTCTGCCTGGCAGTCGACGCCCGCCTGCGCGAACGCCGCGACGCAGGTCTCGACGGCCGGATTCACGGGACCTTCCGCGGCGGCCATGCGGACATACCCGGCGAGCGTGGAGTCGATGACGGCCGGCGCAAGGCGGTTGATGCAGACGAAGCAGAGGCCGGCCACGACGCGCTCGGCCGGCAGGAGCCGGGCGAGGGCTTCGACGTTGCCCATGCCGTTCTGCAAGGTCAGGGCGATCGTGGTCGGGGCGAGCAACGGGCCAAGCAGGCCGGGCAGGGCTCCGTTGGAGGTCGACTTGAGCGTCACGACCAGCAGGTCGCAAGGGCCGATGGCGGCGGCGTCCGACGACGCCGAGGCGACGCGGACGACGCGCTCCGTGCCGTTATCCCGGAGCGTCAGGCCGTCCCGGCCGATCTTCGCATGGTCCCTCCGGGCCAGGCAATGGACCTCGTGACCGGCTTCGGCCAGCAGGCCCGCATACCAGCCGCCGAGGGCCCCGGTGCCGACGACGCCGATCCTCATGCGCGGCCGAGGGGACGGCGGACGGAGGTGTGGCGGGCTTCGTCCAGCCTCGCGGGGTAGTCGAGGGTGAAGTGGAGGCCGCGGCTCTCGCGGCGCTGCAACGCGCAGTCGATGATGAGCTCCGCCACCTGGATGAGGTTACGCAGTTCGAGCAGGCGCGGTTCGACGCGGAAGTTCCAGTAGTACTCCCTGACCTCGTCGGACAACGTCCCGATGCGGGTGCGGGCGCGCTGGAGACGCTTGGTCGAGCGGACGATGCCGACATAATCCCACATCGTGCGGCGGAGCTCGTCCCAGTTGTGGGTCAGCACGACGCGTTCATCGGGGTCGCCGGCGGCGCCGTCGATCCAGGCGGGCAGGGCGTCGACGGGCGTTGGTTTCCGGAGGACCTCGGTATGCGCCGCGGCGGCGCCGTCGTGCGCCAGCACGACCGCCTCGAGCAGCGAGTTCGAGGCCAGGCGGTTGGCGCCGTGCAGGCCGGTGCAGGCGACTTCGCCGACCGCGAAAAGACCGGCCAGGTTCGTCTGTCCGCGCAGGTCGGTCGCCACGCCCCCGCAGAGGTAGTGGGCGGCGGGCACCACGGGCACGGGTTCGGCGGCCAAGTCGAAGCCCGCCCTGCGGCAGGTCTCGTAAATATGGGGGAAGCGTTCGGACAGATGTCCCTTGGCGACGAGCGTGGCGTCCAGGAGGACGTGCGGCGAGCCGGCCTTCTTCATCACCGAGTCGATTGCGCGGGCGACGATGTCGCGGGGGGCCAGGTCGCCGAGCGGATGGAAGTCCTTCATGAACGCCCGCTGCGAAAGGTCACGGAGGATGGCGCCTTCGCCGCGGACCGCCTCGGAGATCAGGGCCCGGCCGCCATCGGGCGACTTCAGCGCCGTCGGGTGGAACTGAACCATCTCCATGTCGCGGACCTCGGCTCCCGCGCGGTAGGCCATCGCGATGCCGTCGCCGGTGGCGATGTCGGGATTGGTCGTGAACTGGTAGACCTGGCCCGTGCCCCCGGTCGCCAGGACCACGGCGGAGGCGGAAAGCGTCTCGACCCGGCCGGCCTTGGTGTTGAGCACGTGCATGCCCAGCACGCGGTCCTCGGCGGCGCCCAGCGGGCAACGCCCCAGCTTCGCGCGCGTGATCAGGTCGATCGCGAGATGGTGCTCGAGCATCCGGATCTTGGCCGAGCGGGCGACGGCTTTCAGGAGGGCGGACTCGATGGCGCGTCCCGTCATGTCGCGGGCGTGCAGGATACGTCGCTTGGAGTGGCCGCCTTCGCGGCCGAGGTCCGGCCGGCCATCGGCGCCGTTCTCGAACCGCACGCCCCAGGCGATCAGCTCGCCCACGCGGGCGGGACCGGCTTCGATGATGTGACGTACCGCGGCGAGGTCGCAGAGGCCGTCGCCGGCGGTCAGCGTGTCCTGGACGTGGCTTTCGAAGTCATCGGTCCGGTCGGTCACGCAGGCGATGCCGCCTTGGGCCCAGTTGGTGTTCGACTCGGAACTGGTCTTCTTCGTCACGATCGCGACGGAGTGCCCGCGCTCGGCCAGGTTGAGCGCGAAACTCAGCCCCCCGATGCCGCTGCCGACGATGATGGCCTCGAAATGAGTCGTCATTGAGGGTTTAACCTAAGGTTAGGGTGGGGGTGAACAAGCGGATTTGACTGCTCAAAGGGGAGACCATAGCCCTCTTTCGTGGAGTTTTTCATCATACTGGGCTGCTGGGCGACCATCGGCGTCTTTGAGCTCTCGGAGATGGCGCTGGTATCCTCCAACCGTCGCCGCCTGGCCCGTCTGGCCGAGGACGGCAGCGCGGGCGCCAGGGCGGCCTTGGAACTCCTGGCCAACCCCTCCAAGTTCCTGTCGACCGTCCAGGTCGGCCTGACCTTCGGCAGCATCATCGCGGCCACCTTCGGCGGGGCGCCCCTGGCGGCCGTCCTGGAACCGCACCTGCGGGCCAGTTCGCTCGCCTGGCTCCACGACAACGCCGCGAACCTGTCGCGGATGGGCGTCTCGTTCGTCATCGGCTCGCTGACCATCATCTGCGCCGAAATCGTGCCGAAGCGCCTCGGCCTCTCGGACCCCGAGGGTCTCGCGGTCTGGTTGTCGCGGCCGATGATGCTGGTCTCATGGCTGGCTTCGCCGCTGGTCAGCACTCTCGGTTTCTTCGCCGACGTCATCCTCCGGCTCTTTGGTCGCAAGCGCACGCCGGAGGAGACCATGTCCGAGGATGAATTACGCATGATGGTCGACCAAGGCATGGCATCCGGGATCCTGCATGCGGCCGAGCATCGCATGGTGCATGGCGCACTGTCGCTGGACCTCGTCACGGCCGAACGACTGATGACCCCGAGCAACCGCGTCGTCTGGCTGAGCCTCGACGACACCGACGAAGTCAGCTGGCGGAAGATCGTCGCATCCGGACACACCTGGTTCCCGGTCTACCGGGGCTCGCCCGACCGTCCGCTCGGCGTGGTCTCCGTGAAACGCCTGTGGGCGAATCTCTCCTTGGCCGGCAGCGCCTCGATCAAGGACTTGCTCACCGAGCCCCCGACCGTGCCGCCAAATTGCACCGGCACGCAGCTGCTCGAGAAATTCCGGAAGGACGAGATCCACATCGCCCTCGTCACGGACGAGTTCGGCCGTATCCGCGGCGTGGTCTCGCTCAATGACGTGCTCGAATCGGTGGTCGGCGAACTCCCGAACGAGGGCTCGCCGGTCGCCAAGCCCAAGCCCATCCGGCGCCGCGAGGACGGCAGCTGGCTGGTCGACGCGATCGTCACCTTGGATGATTTCCGGGAGTCGACCGGAATCGTCGGACGGTTCCCCGGCGAAGGCACCGGACGGTTCACGGCGCTCTCCGGTTTCGTCATGCGTTCGCTCGGCCGCATCCCCAATGAGGGCGATCGCGTCGAGGCCCTCGGCCACATCTTCGAGGTCGTCGACATGGATGGACATCGCTTGGACAAGATCCTGGTGATGCCGAAGGCGGTCCCGCCGGCCGGAGCCTAGAGCCTGACGGGAAGACCCGCGGAGCGCAGATGCTCCTTGGCCTGGCGGACGGTGTAAGTGCCGAAGTGAAAGATGCTCGCCGCGAGCACGGCGCTCGCGCCGCCTTGCTTGAGGACGTCGGCCATGTGGCCGAGGGTGCCGGCGCCGCCGGAGGCGATCACCGGGACCTCCACGGCCGAAGAGACCGCATGGTTCAGAGGGAGGTCATAACCCGCGGCCGTGCCGTCGCGGTCCATGCTGGTGAGCAGGATCTCGCCGGCTCCGAGGGAGCGGGCCTGCTTCGCCCAGACGACGGCGTCGAGGCCGGTCGGCTGACGGCCCCCGTGCGTGAAGACCTCCCATTTGCCGGGGCCGACGTTTTTCGCGTCGATCGCGACCACGATGCACTGGTTCCCGAACTTCCGGGCGGCTTCTTTCACGAGGGAGGGGTCTTTGACGGCCGAGGTATTGAGCGAGACCTTGTCGGCGCCGGCGTTGAGCATCGTCCTAATGTCCTCGACCGAACGGAGACCCCCCCCGACGGTGAGCGGCATGAAGACCTGGTCCGCGGTGCGCTCGACGACGTCGACCATCGTGCGGCGTTCGTCGCTCGAGGCGGTGATGTCGAGAAAGACGAGCTCGTCGGCGCCTTGCCTCTCATAGGCCGCGGCCACGGCGACGGGATCGCCGGCGTCGCGCAATTCCTCGAACTTCACGCCCTTGACCACGCGGCCGCCATGGACGTCGAGACAGGGGATGATGCGGACGGCGAGCATGGCGGAGGCAGAGGGGTAGGGCCTAGCCGCCCGGAGGTTAAGCCTAAACTACTCCAGGACGACCGTCACGGGCCCGTCGTTGACGAGCTCGACGCGCATGTCGGCCCCGAAGACGCCCGACGGCACGGCGCGGCCGAGATGCGACGACAATTCTTGGACGAAGAGGTCGAACAGCGGCCGGGCGGCCTCAGGCCGGGCGGCACGATGGAACGAGGGCCGGTTGCCCTTGGTGAAATCGGCGAGCAACGTGAACTGGCTGACTGCGAGGACCTCGCCGCCGGCGTCGCGCAGGTTCACGCCCATCTTGCCTTGCCCGTCGGGCATGAGGCGGACCTTCGTCACGTCGGCCGCGAGTCGCCGGACGGTCGCCTCGTCGTCCCCGTCGGCGAGCCCCACGAGCAGGAGGTAGCCCCGGCCGATGACGCCGATCGGGACGCCGTCGACGCCGACGGACGCGCTCAGGACGCGCTGAAGCACGACCTTCACCGTCAGATCAGGGCCTCGAGGATCGTGCGCAGCTTCATCTCGGTCTCGGTCGCTTCCGCGCCGGGATCGGAACCGGCGACGATGCCCGCGCCGGCGAATGCACGGGCCGCGGAACCTTTGAGGCGCGCGCAGCGCAGGGCGACGAAGAGCTTGCCGGACTGGCCGTCGGAGCGGACCCAGCCGACGGCGCCGGTGTAGAGCCCCCGCTGATGCGGCTCGAAGCCCGGGATGAAGGGCAAGGCGAGGGCGCGCGGTTTCCCGCCGACCGCCGGCGTCGGGTGGAGCTCGCCGGCGACTTCGAGGAACCTTCGGTCCGCGGGCATGGTGCCTTCGATGGGCGTGCGCAGGTGCATGACGTTGCCGAGCCGGAGCAGTTCAGGGTGGCGCGAGGTGGCGGCGACGACGCCGACCATGCGCAGACGACGCAGGATGGACGCGGTGACGGCCGTGTGTTCGCGGCGGTCCTTATCGCTTGTGAGCAAGGCTTCGGCGAGCGAGGCGTCTTCGGAGGCGGACTCGCCGCGCCGCGTGGTTCCCGCGACCGACTCGGAACGGACGGCGCCGTCGAAGAGCGAGAGCAACGTCTCCGGCGTGGCGCCCACGAGGCAGCCTTCGTCCTCGTCTACGAGGAAGGTGTGGCACTGGGGGTTGCCACGGCGGAGCCGGTGCAGCGTGGCGTAGGCGCTGAAGGGTTCGTTGCGACGCCAGTCGAAGGCGCGCGACAGGACGATCTTCTCGAAGGAACCTTCTTTGATGAGTTCGGTCGTCCTCAGGACCGCCGAGGTGAACCAGGCGCCGCCGACTTCGGAAAGCACCGTAGGCACGGACGCCCGCGTCGAGGGCGGGGCGGAGCGGTAACTGAAGCGACGGAAACCTTCCGCCCGGATGGCCAGACGGCCGGCACAGCCGGTCTCGGCGGGCTCGACCAGCGTCACGGTGGTGCTGCCGTCTTCGGTGACGACCTGCCAGCCCGGCAGGAAGAGACAGGCTTCGGTCCCTTCCTGTTCGGATCCGGGATAGAAGGGGAAGGTGGCCACGACCCGGGGCCGGGGGCCGACGCACGTCAAGCTGGCGTCGAGTTCGCGGAGCCAGGCGTCGGCTTCGGCGAAACGGCGTTCCCCGTGGCCACGCCATTGGAGGACGGGCGCGCCCGCGGAGTGAGCACGTCCGCGGGAGGGATTCTCGAAGTAGCCTCGCGGTGCCGGCTCATCGAGGGTTTCGAGCACCGCCAGGGGGTCGAGTTCAGGGGCTTCGAAGGCGTAGGAGATGAATCCTCTCCCGCCGGACATGGCTTCGGCTTGCGCCAACCGTTCGGCCTCGTCGAAGACTTTGACGGGATTCATGCGCGTCAGGTTAAGCTGTCTTCGACCGATGTCCAATCAGGCGGTCGGGGTTTCCTTCGGCCTCTCGATCTGGGGGAAAAGGATGCACTTTTCGGCCACTTTTGAGCCGGCGCAGACGGCCGACCAGGCCAGCTCGTCGGCGAAACCCGTGGCCACGGGACGTCCGATGTTCGTCAGGAGCTTGGCGCAGGCGGCGGGCATCACCGGGGTGAGTAACGTGCCGACGAGGCGCAGGCCTTCGGCCACGTGCGCGAGGCAGGAGTCGAGCCGCGCGCGGTCGGCCGGGTCGGCGGACTTCGCCAGCTTCCACGGGGCGCGGGCTTCGATGTAGGCGTTCATGGCGCTGATGAAGACCCACAGCGCCTCCAACGCATGGCTCACCTGATGCTGCTCGAAGGCCTCCGCATATTTCTTGGCGCTCTCGTCCCAGAGGCGGCGGAGGTCCCGTTCAAGCTGCTCGTCGGCGGCCGGCGCGGGGATGGCGCCGGCGTAGTTACGTCCGACCATGCTGAGCAGGCGGTTGACCAGGTTCCCGAGGTTGTTGCCGAGGTCGGCCGTGTAACGGTTCTCGAAGGTCAGCGCAGAAAAGTCGGCGTCCTGACCGACGACCATCTCGCGGCAGAGATAATAGCGGAAGGCGTCGGCGCCATGGGAGGTGACGAATCCCAGGGTGTCCGCGGCGTTGCCGGCGGATTTCGAGGCCTTCTGATTGTTGACCGTCCACCAGCCGTGGACGAGCAGCTGTCGCGGCGTCTCGAGACCGAGGGCCTTGAGCATGCAGGGCCAGTAGACCGCATGCGGCGGCGAGAGGATGTCCTTGCCGATGACGTGGACGTCGGCGGGCCACAGGCCTTTGTCCGCGACGGCGGAATAATAATTGGTGAGGGCGTCGAACCAGACGTAGGTCACGAAGGCTGGGTCGAAGGGGAGCTCGATGCCCCAGGTGAGGCGGGTCTTCGGGCGCGAGATGCACAGGTCGTTCATCGGCTCCTTGAGGAACTCGAGGACCTGGTTCTGGCGGAAGCGCGGCGTGATGAAGTCGGGGCTCGCCCGGAGGTGCTCGATCAGCCAGGGCTGGAACTGGGAGAGCTTGAAGTAGTAATTCTCCTCGGTGGACTGGGTGACCTCACCGTAGATCTCGGGCCACGAGCCGTCGGGCGCCCGGTCCTTGTCCGTGAGGAACTGTTCCTGGCGGGTCGAATACCAGTCGGTCTTCCGGCCTTTGTAGATGAGGCCTTGGTCGTAGAGTTGCTGGAGGAAGCGTCGGACGACCTGTTTATGCCGCGGTTCGGTCGTGCGGATGTAGTCGTCGTGAGAGATTCCGAGGTCTCCCAGCATGCCCATGAAGACCGCGGCGATCTCGTCGACGAGGACCTGGGGTTCGACCCCGCGCTTGAAGGCGGTCTGCTGGACTTTCTGGCCATGTTCGTCCAGCCCGGTGAGGAAGTGGACCGAGCGCCCGCTCATGCGCATGTGCCGGGAAATCACGTCCGCGAGGACTTTCTCGTAGGCATGACCGAGATGCGGCGACCCGTTGGCGTAGTCGATGGCCGTGGTGATGTAGAACGGTCGAGGCATGAAGGCTGATCAAAGGACTTAGGGCACGGGCAGAGGGCAGGACAACCCCGAAGTCGGACCGGCCGGGAAAACCGCGTTCAGACCCCGCCGCCGGCCCGGACGACGTGGGGCTGGTAGGCGATCTCGAGGGCGTAGGCCATGCCCGCGCGCAAAGGCATGGGCCTGTCGCGCCGCAATGTCTGGTAGAAATGGATTTTCCCCCAGCAGGTACGATGCCTGGAGTTGTCGCTGACGACCTTGGTCTCCGCCCAGCCGGCATGGAAGTCATCTTTGAGGACTTCGCAACGGTGAGACTCGGGGCCGAGCACGAGGGCGTTGCCCGGGGTCATCCGCGAGTGGGTCCCGGCGATCGGCAGGACGAGCCGGAATTCCTCGAGGACGACCGCCGTCTTGGCCGTGAGCGTGAAGCGTCCGACGATCCGGCCGCCGTTGAACTCCCAGTCCACCTTCAGGGAGGCGACGTTGGCGGAGAGCTTCTCGTCCCGGTCGATGAGGTCGGGCTGTTCGTAACGGAAATGAAAGGCGCCGGTCTTGGCGCCCATGGCGACCTGGGCGTTCTTGCCGTAGAAGGAGGGCGTGAAGACCCTGCCGCCGATGGTGAACTCGGGGATGAACGGGCTCGTCGTGTGGTTGGAGGGCCAGTCGAAGACGCCGGGCATGTGCGGGAAGGCGAGCGAGTCGGAGAAACGATGCGCGCCGGCGGAGACGAGCGGAAGGTTCACGTGGAGGCCGGACGCCGGGTCCTGATAGGACAGCAGGCCCTGCTCCTTGCGGGGTGACTTGTCGTAGGAGAAGAAACGGCAGCTCGGCAGGGGGTTGGCCGGCTTGACCACGTCCAAGGCGCCGCCGATGGTCTTGGCGAGGCGCGACCACTGCGAAAGGTAGCGGGCGGCGTCGAAGTTGGCCATGCGGGTGGTGTGTCCCGGGATGGTGTCGCGTTCGGCGTCGCGGATGACGATGACGCCGTGTTCGGCGTCGAAGAACGTCGTGAAGAAGTGGACGTACAGCCGACGCACGAGGTCACGGGCGAGTGGCTCCTTGTCGGCCGGCACCCAGCGGTCCCGCAGGGCCTGGAGGAGCAGGGTGATGCAGTGCATCTGACCGTAGGCGCCGATGCCGCGGCCGTAGTTCCAGCCGAGGCCGTCCTCGCGCACGGTGTCCATGATCACGCGCAGGTATTTCTCGGCGAGGCCGCGGAGCTTGGGCAGCTTGGCGTCGCGGACCTGGATGTTGGCGTGCAGCTGGAGTGACTGGCGGATGAAGATCAGCGAGACGACGCCGTAGAGGTCGAAGGCTCCGCCGAAGTTGCCGGGGTTCGCGGCCCTGGAGGCTTCGTCATGGAAGCCGCCGGTGGAGGCCGCGGCGATGCGCTCCATGAAGCGGTCGACGAGCGGACCGGTCTCATCTCGCTTCGTCAGGCCGAAGGAGAAGCGGCAGACGGCCTTGGCGACGTCGAAGGCCTGCACGTGGTCGTGGTGGTCATGCTCCACGGCGAGTCGCTCGTCGATCAGGCCCCGCGTGGCTTCGTCGAGCAGTTCCCAGACGGGGTTGCGTTCGCGGGTGTGGCCGAAGGCGAGCAGGCCGAGGCAGGCGAAGGCCATGCCGTTGTCCGAGCCTTGGCTGATCCGGACCTGGGCGGTGATGGTAAGGGCGACGATTTCAGCGATGCTCTGGCGGTCGAGGGTGAGCTCACCGGTCGCGCGGAAATATTCGCCGAAGGCAAGGGCGGCGTGGCCCGGCTCATCGGCTCGGGAAAACTCGCCTTCGACGGGCAGGACGGTGCCGTCAGGAGCGAGGGAATTCAGGTTGAGTTTGAGGAGGGCCTTGGTCTGGTCCAAGCACTGGCTCGAGAAATTCTGCATGCGGAAGGTTTGCTTGGGGCAGGGCACCCAACCCGTCAATGACCCTTCGTGAAAAATTCGTCATTTTGTCCCTTCTCACCCTACCCATCAGCCGGGGAGGGTCCCGATCGCATGACTCGGAAGCGACTTCCACCGTGCTACCGGGAGGCGCTTCAGGCGCCGTCCGTGGGCCTCCAGAGGCCACCAGCGGTGAGGGGGGAGTCGATAGGGCCTCCAGAGGCCGATCCAGACGCATCAGGCCCGACGGGGCCGGTTTTCGCTTTCAAAAGGAGCGAGGGCCGCCCAACGCGGACTGGAAGAAGCGGGCGCGCTTGACGCGCATGTCGTTCGATTCGCCGGCGCCGTGGTTCGCCCCGGGGACGACATGGAACTCGACCTGGTCTTTCTTGCCGGCGGCGAACAAGGCGTCGCGGAAGTCATAGCTGCACTTCACGTCGACGTTCGTGTCGGACTCCCCGACCGAGAGGAAGAGCCGGCCGCGCAAGTCCGCCGCGTAGCGCGCGCAGGAGTTCTCCTCATACCAAGGGCCGACGGGCCAGCCGAGCCATTGCTCGTTCCACCAAAGCTTGTCGACACGGTTGTCGTAGCAGCCGCAGTCCGCCGCCCCGGCCTTGTAGAAGCCGCCGTGCAACAGGACGGCGTGCGCGGTGTTCTGCCCGCCGGCGGATCCGCCGAAGATGCCCACGCGGTCGAGGTCCATGTTCGGCTCGGTCTGGGCCAAGGCCCGCATCCAGGCGATGCGGTCGGGGAAGCCTCCGTCCTTGAGGTTCCGCCAGCTCTGCTGATGGAAGGCCTTCCCGCGGTGGTTCGTTCCGCGTCCGTCCATCTGCACGACGTAGAAGCCGAGCATCGACAGCTCGCGGTGGTTGCGGTGCCACCAGTTGAAGGCGCGGGGGGCGAAGGAGCCATGCGGGCCGGCGTAGATGTTCTCGATGACGGGATATTTCTTCTGCGGATCGTACGGGTGGGGGCGCGTCACCACGCCCCAGATGTCGAACTTGCCGTCACGGTCCTTGGCGACGAAAGGCCTGCTCGGCTGCCAGCCCGCCTTCTTGAGTTCGGCGTCGTCCGTCGTTCCGAGCAGGGCGAGCTGCCGGCCGTCGGCCGCGCTCCGCAGGGTGAACACGGGCGGACGATCCACGCGGGACGCGGTGTCGATCAACGTGCGCCGGCCGGGGGAGAACAGGGCCTCGTGGTGCGCGTCGCCGGGCGTCAGGTCCACGACGCCTTCCCCGTTCACGACCGCCTTGCAGACATGGTGATGATAAGGATTCTCCCCCGGGCTACGGCCGACCGCGATGAAGAGAATCCGGCCTTCCGCCCGGTCGAGGTGGAGCACCTGCTTCATGACCCAGTCGCCTGAAGTGACCGGGCGCAGCACGCCCCCGGTCCGAAGGCCGACGGCATACAGATGGTTCCAGCCGGTGCGCTCGGATGCCCAGAGGGTCAGGTCGTCCGTCAGGTCATGACGGTAGCGGGCGTTGAAGCTGTAGACGAACTTGGCGTCTTCTTCGGCCAGCAGTTTCCGCCAGACTCCGGTGGTCACGTCATACGCCACGATGCCGTGGCCGGTGAAGCCACGCCGGACGTATTCGGTGCGCAAGGTCGTGCCGTCGGCCGACCAATCGAGCCGGTCGGTGGAGTAGGTCTTGCCGGTCAGGTCGGCCGGGCAGCCGGCGGCGCCTTTGCCGTCCGTCCGGAAGACCCAGGCCTCACGTTCGGTGCGAGGGTCTCCAGGCTTGTCATAATTGATCTCCCGGGTGACGCCTTTGACCGAATCGACGACCTTGTATTGGCGGACGGGCTGTTTCGTTTCCCGCCAGACCGCGAAATGCTTCCCGTCCGGCGACCATGAGACCGGCCCGGTGAAGGCGTCTTTCGTCCCGGCGACCCGTTGGACCGGCTTGCGCGCCGGCTGACCGTCTCCGGCCGACAGGAAGACGTCCCCGTCCCGGATTTCGACGACCTGCGGACCAAACGGGGAGCGCAGCCCCTCCTTGCCGGCGTTGATCATGCGGCTGCCGCCGTCGAGCCTGGGGACGTTCCGGTCGGTCGTGCCGCCTGCCGCGAGGACAAGCTTGCCGTCCGAGCCCAGCCACCAGGCTTCCTTGTCGCCTTCCAGTCGGAGCCGTCCGTCGTCGGCCGGGATGACGCTCTTAAAGGGCCAGTTACGAGGGTCGGTCTTGATCCCGCTCAGGTCGGCGAAGGCTTTCCGCAGGGCGTCGGGCGAGAACGCGGGGCGGATCACGCCGGACTGGCAGTCCACGAGCCGCCACTCCATGCCGGCCTTGCCAAGCCAGCCGTAGGCCAACGTGCGTTCGTCGGGAGACCAGCGCGGTGCTTCCACCTTGGCGCGTGGCGACTTCCGGTACCAGGCGTCATACTGTTTCTGCCAGTCGGCGAGGGGCGGATCCTGCGCGACGGCGAGAAGAGGGGCTAACAGCAGCAGGCGAAGCAGCATGTGTCCGATGATGACGGCGGACCGCCGTCGGACTCAACCCCGCATCCGTCATTTCCGAGGTTTGGCCGGCTCGGATTTCGAGGCTTTGGGCTTCAGGCCGGAAAGATAGGCGACGACGTCCCTGATCTCCGCCGGCGTCAGGATGCCGAGCATCGGGGGCATGATGGAGACCGGCGGCGTGCGGGACGCGACCGTGCTCACCGGAAGCTTCAGGACCTTGCCATCGGACGTCCTGACTTCCAATTCCTTGGCGCTCTCCTTGAGGACGCTGCCGGCCAAGGCGGACCCATCCTTGAGGAAGACGGTCTCGATCCCGAAACCAGCGACGATCTTGGCCGAGGGTTCGACCAGAGATTCGGCGATCTCCGCCTTCGTGCGTTGGGAACCGATGAGCCGGAGGATCGGGCCGACTTCGCTGCCTTCGTCCGAGACGATGCGGTGGCAGGCGGTGCAGTTCGCCGTAAGATGGCCGTTGGCCACAGCCTTGCCGCGGGCGGCGTCGCCCCCTTCGGTGAGCAGTTCGTAAGGCAGGCCCGGTGCGGCGAGCTTCGGCGCGCCCTTGGCGCCTGGCTTGAGGTAGTTCCTCAAGGCCTCGGCGATCGCCGGGTCGGCTGATTCCTCGGCGACCTCGAAGACGTCCAGCTTGAGGCCGGCGTCGAGCTGGCGGGCGGCGAGACGCGTGACCAGTTCCTTGAGCAAGGTCCGGGCGGCCGGATCCTCGCGGCCGCGGAGGGCGGCGACGACCGCCTGCTTCTCGGGCGTCTTGGCGACTTTGGAGGCGATGATCAGGCGCGCGACCTCGAGGGCGGCAGGGACGTCGCGCCGGAACAACTGGGTGAGGGCTTCGATGCGGACTTCGGACGGGTTGCCTTCGCCGGCGGCGTTACGCAGGGTCTGCGTCACGGCCACGTTCTCTTCCTGGATTCTTCCAAGCAACCGCAGCGTCTCCAGGCGGACGGAAGGGGCGGCCTTGAGGTCCTCGGCCAGGGCCTGCAGGACCGGGAACGGCAAGGCGGCCTCATACTTGACCAGCAGGCCGAGGCCCAGGGCGCGCTCATCAGGACGTTGCAGTCTGAGGAGATCCTCCTGCCGGGTACGAACCAAGGCGGCGATGCCGCCGACGTCCCTTTCCGGATGCTTCCGGGCGGTCCCGTCGACAAGGTCCAGGCTTGGCGGCTGATCGAAGACCAGCAGGGATTGCAGGGCTTCACGGCGGAGCGGAACTCCTTCGGGCTGGACGAGCACCCAGGAGAGCACGCGTTCCAGCGCCGCCATGTCCCCTTGGCGAAGATTCGCGTTCAAGGCGCGTCGCGCCGCATGGAACGGGAGGCCGGGCCGGCCGAAAGCGTCGCTCAGCGCCGCTTGGGCGGCTGGGATGCCATCATCGTCATGGATCGCGCGCGCGGCTTCCGTGACGACCTCGGGATTGGCGTGCGAAAGGAGCTTGGAGAGCAGCGGTGATTTTTGCCGGACGAGGGCGAGCGTCGCGAAGACGGCTTCGGCGCCGGTCTTGGCCTGGGCGAAGCGCAGCAGGTCATCGGGGGATTGCGTCCCGGCAAGACCGCTGACGAGGCCGTGGCGCAGCCAAGGCAGTCGGAGATCGGTCTCGGCGTCGCGGAGGAAAGAAGTCAACGGGACTTTGCCGCCGAGCTTGCCGAGCGTGATGCCGGCTTGGGTGCGGACACGAAGGTCGGCTTCTTTGAGCTGTGCGGCGACCTTGTCGGCCATCGCCGGGAAAGCCTTGGCCTCACCGAGGACCTTGAGCGCCTGGACGCGGATCTCGGTGTCGGGGTCGTCGAGCAGGGCGAGCGAAGCGGCGATGTCGGGCACCTTGCCGAGACGGACTCCCATGCCATAGCCCCAGATGGCGTGGATGCGGGCGAACCGCGGTGACTCCGCCTTCAGGGCGAGCGCCAGCATGTCCGACCAGGCGCCCAGACGATGCAGGCGGATCGAGGCGTTGACCCGCACACGCTGGTCGCGATGGCCGAGCAGCGGCAGCAATTCCTCCTTGGGGATGGCGACGGAGAAAGGCTTCGAGAGGATGGTCTCGGAAGATTTGTCGACGTTCGGGGCGATGTCGAAGCGCCAGACCGCGCCCTTGCCGTCGAGCGGATAGCCGCCGATCCAGTCGGCGAAGTAAGCGCGCCCGTCCGGGCCCCAGGCCATGCCGATGCCCATGATGCCGCTGCTGACGACCCGCAGGTTGGTCTGCTTGAAGGAATCCCGGTCGGGTTCCAGCGTGAAGGCGTCCATCGTGCCTTTCGGGAACTGGTCGAGGAGGAAGTGTCCGCGCAGTCCGCCGTCGAGCGCATGTCCGGGTTCGAGGAGGAAACCGGCGGGTCCGTCCGAGTAGTTGGCGATCGGCGGGGTGATCGAGAGGGGCTGATCGGGCGCGCCGGCCGGCATCCACATGTTCTCCCTCAACCAGCGGCTGTCCGTCGCCTGATACTGATGCTGGTTACGCCAGCCGGAATCCGATCCTTCGAGCAGATACATCAGGCGCTCGCGCTCCTTCGGCTGGTCGCCGTCGTTGTCGACGCCGATGACGTCGCCGAACGCGTCGAAGGCGATCTCCTGGGTGTTGCGGATCCCGTGGGCGAAGACTTCGAAGCCCGAGCCGTCCGGCTCGCAACGGAGCACGCAGCCTTCATGCGGATAGGCGAAGCGACGACCTTCCTTGCTGACGACGTTAACTCCTTTGTCGCCGACCGTCCAATAGATGCGGCCGTCTGGGCCTAGCCGCAGCCCGTGCATGTCGTGGCCGGCATAGGCGATATGTCCGCCGAAACCGGTCGCGATGACCTCCTTCACGTCGGCCACGCCGTCGCCGTCGGTGTCCTTGAGGCGCCAGACGTCAGGGATCGCGGTCAAGTAGACCCAGCCGTCGAAGTAAAGGACGCCGGCGGCGATGCCGGAGATCGGCGAGTTGAAGCCTTCGGCGAAGACCGTGAGCTTGTCGGCGACGCCGTCGCGGTCGGTATCCGCCAGCTTGTAGATGGTCTCTTTATGGTAGGTGAGGTCCTTCCAGTCGATGGAGCCGTCCTTGTTATGGTCCTTCAGGCCGCCCCGGGCGGACTGCATCTTCCCGGGCGCGAGTTCGCGCTGGTAGAACGCCTGCTTCTCGGCGGGCGAGGTCAGGGCGACGTCCTCCGGAATCCAGCGTCGATGTTCGCGGATGTCGAGGTCGCCGACCTTGCGCCGGGTGGTCGACGCCACGTAGGCGTTGCCGGACTCGTCCAAGGTCACCGAGGTCGCGTCAGGGACGTTGAGTTCTCCCGACCAGCGGACCGGCGCGACTTCCCCCGCCGAGACGACCATCGTCGCGGCGCAGGAGAGACTGAGGCGAAGCAGGCACATCAGGGTTATTACTACTCAAACTTATGGTCAGAAAACCAATTGTTTCCAGCTTACCAGCACGTTTTTAACGATGAAAACTTTCAGCCCACGAGGACGAGGTAGCGTTCCTCAGGGCCGTGGGGCCGAGCACCAGGATGCGTTCGATGTCGCCGGTGCGGCCGGTGCCGGTGATGAACGAGGGCATGCGGGGCATCTGGTCGCCATGGCGATCCTTCATCAGGACGACGTAGCCGCCGCGGTCAGGAACAACCTGAGGGTCAGCTGGTCGACGAAACAAGCGACGAAGAGGGAGACGCGCACGGCTTAGCGGAGGAAGGCCTCGTGGAGACCGCCGTCGACGGTGATGACCTGTCCGGTCGTCTTGCTGAGGCGATTGGTCACGAGGAGGAAGTAGGCTTCGGCCTGGTCGGCGGGGGTGATGGGGTTCTTGGTCAAGGTACGCTCGGCGTAGAAGCGGGAGAGCTTCGTGGTCAACGAGTCGGTCGCCTCGTCATGGGTGTAGGGAATGTTGTACTTGGCAAGCGACGCGATCACTCGGTCGCGCGGGAACATCGCCGAGCCTTGCACCACGGTGGCCGGGGCCACGCCGTTGACGCGAATCAGGGGGGAGAGCTCCATGGCCATCTCGCGGACGAGGTGGTTGGCGGCGGCCTTCGAGGTGTCATAGGCGACGGAACCCTTCTTGGCCACGGCGGCGTTGGCGCTGGTGGTCAGGACGAGGTTGCCGCGGAGACCCTGCTCCTTCCACGTCTTGAACGCCTCGTCGGCGACGAGGTAGCTGCCGGTGACGTTGAGGGCGAAGGTGAGGGCCCACTTGTCGTCCGGGATATGGCCGGTGGTGTCCGGGGACACGAAGATGCCCGCGGTGACGCAGATGGAGTCGAAACCGCCGTAGGCGAGGGCGACCTGGTCGAGCATCCGGCGGATCGAGGCGCGGTCCATGATGTCGCCGGCGAGGCCGACGGCTGGGCCGCAGTCGGAGAGGCCGGTGCCGGCGACGCCGATGCCCCTGCCGAACTTGTCGGTGATCTCCTTGGCGGTGGCTTGGGCGGCCTCGACGTTCTTGTCGACGCAGACGATGTGGGCGCCTTCCTTCACGACGCGATGGGCGGTCTCCTTGCCGATGCCGGAGCCGGCGCCGACGACGATGACGACCTGGCGGGCGAGTTCCTTCTCGGCCGGCATGCGCTTCAGCTTCGCTTCTTCGAGCAGCCAGTATTCGATGTCGAAGGCTTCCTGCTGGGGCAGGGCGATGTACTGGTCGATGGCTTCGGCGCCGCGCATGACCTCGACGGCGCAGTTGTAGAACTCGGCCGTGACGCGGGATTCGGACTTATCCTTGCCCCAGGCGATCATGCCGAGGCCGGGGATGAGGACGACGGTCGGATTCGGGTCGCGCATCGCCGGGGAGTTCGGGCGCTTGCAGGCGTCGTAATAAGCGGCGTAGTCCTTGCGATACTGCTCGAGGGCGGCGGCGAGCTTGGTCTTCAGCGCGGCGGCGTCTTCGGACTGGGGGTTCCAGTTCACGTAGAGCGGCTTGATCTTGGTGCGCAGGAAGTGGTCCGGGCAGGAGGTGCCGAGCTCGGCGAGACGCGGGGCGTCCTTCGAGTTGACGAAGCGGAGGATCTTCTCGTCGTCCTGGACCGTGCCGATGAAGCGCTTCTCCTTGGAGACCTGGCCGCGGAGCCAGGGCAGGATGGCCGCGAAGGTCGCCTGACGCTTCTCGGCGTCGAGGGTCTGGTAGAGGGCGCCGCCGAAGGCCTTGGCGTCGCCGCCCTTGGCCTGGTACTTGGCCTCGATGTAGGCCGCGGCCTGCTCGATCATCGCGAGGGTCAGCTCATAGCAGGCCTTGTCGTCGTCGGCCCAGGAGATGAAGCCGTGCTGGCCCATCATGATGGCCTTGATGGCTGGTTGCCGGCGCGAAATCTCCTGCATGGCGAGGCCGAGTTCGAAGCCCGGGCGCATCCACTTCACGTAGGCCATCTTGCCGGCGAAGATCCCCTTGGTCAGCGCCTCGCAGTTCTTGGAAGCGGCGATCGAGATGATGGCGTTCGGGTGCATGTGGTCGACGTGCTTGCCCGGCAGGAAGCTGTGCAGGGGCGTGTCGATCGACGAGGCGCGCGGATTGAGGTTGAAGGTGGCGTGGTTGTACATCGCGACCATGTCGTCCTCGGCCTGGGACTTCAGGCCTTTGTCGGCGCGGGCGGCGTAGGTCTGCTGGAGGCCGATGAGCTTATCCTGATAGAGGGAGGAGAAGTTGTCGCGGTTGCTGGTGCGCAGGTCGCCGCCGGAACCCTTGACCCAGAGGACCTGGGTGTCGGCGCCGGTCAGGGGGTCCTTCTCGACGATCTTGGAGGAGGTGTTGCCGCCGCCGGTGTTCGTGATGCGATGGTCGGCGCCGAGCTTGTTCGAGCGGTAGACCAGACGGCCGACCGGATCGAGCTTCGCCGCTTCGGCATCATTCCAGAGGTGGGAGACGTACTTGTGGTGTGACATGTGATTACGTGGAAAAAGTGAGAGTTGAGTGAGGGGTTTTATGAATTCTTTAAACCATTAAACTTGGCCTGAGCCGCCGCCCAGGCGGGTGACGGCTTAGGCGTGTAAGTCACTACCTCGAAGGAGTTCCGGACGACCTTGCGTAGTTCGTCGAGGTTCTTGAGCTCCTTCATGGCGATGGCCTGGACCAGGATGTTGCCGGCGGCGGTGGCTTCGACGGGGCCGGCGATGACGGTGCGGCCGGTGGCGTCGGCCGTGGCCTGGTTGAGCAGGGCGTTGCGGCAGCCGCCGCCGACGATGTGGAGGCGCTTCAGCTTGCGACCGGTGAGTCGCTCCATGCCGTCCATCTCGAGGCGGTAAAGGAGGGCAAGGGACTCGAGCACGCAGCGGGCGATCTCGCCGTGCGTCTTCGGGACCGGCTGTTTGGTCTCGCGGCAGAAAGCCTGGACCTTGGCGACCATGTCCCCGCGCTTGGCGAAGCGGACGTCGTCCGGACGGATGAACGAGCGGAGCGAAGGCGCCTTGAGGGCGAGCTTCACGATCTCGCCGTAATCAGAGACCTCGCCTGCTTCCATCCACTCGCGTCGGCACTCCTGGAGCACCCAGAGTCCGACGAGGTTCTTGAGGAAGCGGGATGTGCCGCCGAAACCGACCTCGTTGGTGTACTTGGCCTTGCGGACGGTCTCGTTGACGAGCGGCTCGGGCAGTTCGACGCCGAGGAGCGACCAGGTGCCGGAGGAAAGGTAGGCCCAGTCTTCGCCCTTGGTGGCGGGCACCGCGGCGACCGCGGCGGCGGTGTCGTGGGCGCAGGTGGTGACGACCTCGGCCTGGCCGAGGCCGGTCTCCTTGCGGAGGTACGGCAGCATCTTGCCGAGCTTGACGCCCTGAGCGACGGGTTTCGGGAAGATGTGCTTCGGGATGCCGAGCTTCTTCAGCACCGGCCAGGCCCACTCGCGCTTGCGGGTGTCCCAGCACTGGCTGCCGGAGATCAGCGTCTCTTCGGCGCGGGCCTTGCCCGTGAGCAGCCAGGTGATGTAGTCGCCGATGAGCAGGAACTTGTCCGCGAACCGCAGCATCTCGGGGCGGTTCGCGGCGTCGTCGAAAAGCTGATAGAGCGTGTTGATCGAGATCGAGGCGATGCCGGTGCCTTCGAAGATCTCCTTCTGCGAGAAACGGCGCATCGCCAGCTCGTAGGACTTGAAGCTGCGTTCGTCGCGGTAGGTGAAGGGCAGCGAGAGGAGCGGACCGTCACCCTTGAGCAGGACGTAATCGACGCCCCACGAGTCGCACGCGACCGACTTGACCGGTCCGAGCTTGGCGCCCTTGGCGAGGCCGATACGGATCTCGCGGAAGATGCGGATGATGTCCCAGCGCAAGGTCCCGTTGGCGGTGACGGCGCCGTTGGAGAAACGGTGCACCTCCTTCATCTTGAACCGACCGGCCTTGAGCTGGCCGAGGATGACCCGGCCGGATTCGGCTCCGAGGTCGATGGCGAGGTAATGGGACATGGTCAGAGGGGCAGGGGAGTGGGGAAGGTCACATGCCGAGCATCTTCTGCCGGTAATGTTCGTCCGGACGTCCGGCGATGCGCTCGCAATGGGCGGGAGTCAGGAAGACAGGTCCGCCGAGGGCGGCGGCGCCGACGAAGATCTCGGCGGCTTTCTCGGCCATGAGCAGGGAGCCCAGGACGGCCTTGGGCGAGGGGCCGACGGCGATGATGCCATGGTTCTGGAGGAGGATGACCTTCGGATCGCGGCCGGTGCGCTCGACGGAGGCGACGACCTCGCGCCGGATGGCCCGGGAAAGGCCTAGCCCTGGCTCGGCGTAAGGCACGAACACGGATTCGACGCCGCACATCACGATCTCATCGGGACATGTCCGCCTCTCGGCGAACTCCCGGGCGCGCGGCGAACAGAGGATCTGGTTCACGGCGATGGCGTGCACGTGCCCGACGCAGCGGACGCCGGGCAGGGTGAGCAGGTAGGCGTGGAAGAGGGCTTCGATCGAGGGTTTCTTGGCGGCGGGATCCAGTCGGGCAGCCAGCAAGGCCTGGTCGACCTCGACGTCCGTCGCCGAGGGCCGATCCAGCAAGGGAAGCAACCGGCCGAAGGCGCAATGGGTGACGTCCGCGGCCTTGAGGCGAGCGAGGTTCGAACCGGAGGCCTTGACCGCGAAGGTCTCGTCGTCGAGGCGGACGGAGGTGTTGCCTTCGCCGAGGATGGCCATGCGCAGGCGCTCGTCGCCCAACTGATGGGACAGGGTCAGTAACGACTCGATGACATCCGACGACATACCTCAGCGGGAAGAGGCTGACTCAGAGGGCGGTCAGGATGCGCTCGGGCAGCAGCTTGACCTTGGCTTTCTGGACCGCGGCGGCGTCCGCGTCGGTGACGAGGAACAAGGAGGAGACGTCACGGGTGACGGCGCAAGGACCGCTGCGGCCGAGCTTGACCTTGTTCATGCAGATCAGGACTTCGTCGCTGCGCCGGATGACTTCGCGCTGCTGGTGCGAGATGTCCCGCTGTGAGTTCCAGAGGCCGCTATCGTCGATGCCTTCGGCGCCGAGCAACGCCACGTCGAAGTTCCAACGGGCGACTTCCTCCAGAGTGCGGTCGCCGGCGACCATCGCGTGGCGGGTCAGGAAGAGACCGCCGGGGATGTAGACCTCCACGCCCGGGAGGCACGAGATCAGCTGGGCCGTCGGGAGACAGGTCGTGACGATCTGGAGGTCAGGGACGCCGGCGGCCGCGATGGCTTCGGCGGCGAAGAAGATCGTCGAACCCGAATCGAGGTACACGGTCATGCCGGCCTTGACGCGCGCGGCGGCGAGGTTGCCGATGCGCCGCTTGGCTTCGGCGTCCTCGATCTTACGGTCATCGAGCGGAGGGAAGTTGCGGTTGAAATCCGAAAGCGCGCCGCCATGCGTCCGCGTGATGCGCCGCTGGTTCTCGAGTTCGGTCAGGTCACGACGCGCCGTCGCTTCCGAGACGTTGAATTGTTTGCAGATCTCCAGGACGGGGACGTATCCGACTTTGGAGAGAAGTTTCGCGATGGCTTCGCGGCGGGCTTGGATGATGTGGCGGGCTACTTTCATAAGGTGTCCTCAGCGGAAGGGTCATCTTTATGAGCGTATCCAATCGACCAATCAATAAAGCAATGCGTCCTGGTGCCGTGTTTTTCATTTATTTCGCACAATATACATTATGTCTATTCATGAAAAAGGTAGTAAATATGGGCTGTGCAAATGTCTAAGCATATTTTCATTGGGTAAAGCAGCCATCTAGGCTATCACTCGTTTCACCCTGCCATGTTTGCCTCGTTTCGCTCATATTTTCAAAGACTCACGGCAAGTGCACTTTTCGCAGCCCTTCTCAGCGGCTGCGCATCGAAATCAGAAACCACAATCCAGCCGACGGCTAAGGTTCAGCCGGTCTTCACCGGGCTCCGGATCGAGCAAGGTCCTTCGTCCTTAGGCTGCGAGCCTCGTCGGCAGCCTGTGACCATCCTGGTCCTCCACCATACCGCGGGCTCCCTACCCTCCTCCTTGATCACCCTCCAAGGCAAGGACCCTAACCACCGGGTCGGCGTCCATTACGTGGTCACCGATGAGCCCAAGCCCCGGGTCATCAGGATGGTCCCTGAAGAGCTTGCGGCCTACCACGCGGGCAAGAGTTCCTGGGGCAAGCTGGAGGGCCTCAACCAGCATTCGATCGGCATCGAGATCATCAATTACGACGGCAACATTTATCCGTACTCCGACGCCCAGGCGGACATCATCTTCGCGCTCTGCGCCGATATCATCCGCCGGCACGACATCAAGCCGTGGAACGTCGTCGCGCATTCCGACATCGCGGTCGGAAGGAAGATCGATCCTGGTTCCAAGTTTCCGTGGGGCTCGCTGGCGAAGCTCGGCATCGGCGCCGCGCCGCTCCCGGATGAACTCAAGGAACGTCTCGCCAGCGGGCGCGTCGCCTCTCCGGAGCATTTCCGACGCATGCTCGGTGACTATGGTTACGCGGTGGAACCCGAGGAAGCCGGACTGAAGCTCGCGGTCCAGGCGTTCCAGCGGCACTTCCGCCCCGCCAAGGTCGACGGCGTCATCGATGCCGAATCGACGGCCGTCCTGGAATGCCTCGTGCGACGCTATAACTCGCCCTACTGGCGTCGGCCCGGGATCAGGCCCTGAGCTGCAGGCCGAAGAGGCGGAGCGCCTTGTCGGCGTAGCTACGTAACAAGTCACGTTCGGGGTAGCCGAGCTTATAGAGAAGCACCCCGTACACGCCCATCCCCGCGCCACCCGCCAAGGCCATGGAGACGAGGAGGTTGAGCTTCTCGTGCAGATGGCCGGCGAGGACGTTGTGCAGGAAGGCATAACCTTGGAACGAGACGACGGCGAGCAGCACGGAACCGCCGACGACCTGCAAGGCGGGCCTGAGGAGGCTCTCGGCGAGGAATTCCGGGGCGTGTTTCGCGAGTTGACGACGGAGCACGAGATACTGCCAGAGCGTCGAGACGGCGTTCGCCCAGGCCAGGCCTTCGACGCCTTGGTTCAGCCATACCGCCGCGACCGAGCCGGTCGCGTTCACGGCTAAGGCGTGGACGGCGGCGACCAGCGTGGCCGTGGTCTGCCCGGCGACGTTCAAGGCGCGCGTGACGATCGAGATCATCGCGTAGAACGGCATCGCGAGGGCGAAGATGACGAGCAGACGGCTGGTGATGGCGCAGTCGCCCGCCCGGAAATTGCCGTAGTTGAACAAGAGCTGGACGATCGGGACCGCGAACGCCATCAGACCGAGGGCCGCGCCGACGTTGATCGCCAGGACCAGGCGCATGCCCCGCCCGTAGTTACGGGCCAAGGCCGGGACATCTCGGCCCACGAAGGCGGTGGCGAGCGCGGGGAAGATCACGACGGCGATCGAGGCCGAGAAGAGACCGATCGGCAGCTCCACGATGCGGTTCGCGACGTAGTAATAGGTCAGGGATTCGTCGCTGACCCCGAAGGCGATGCCGCGCGAAGCGAGGACGTTGATCTGCTGCACGCCGGCGCCCAGGGCGGCGGGCAGGAACGTCACGCTGAACGTCTTCCAGGCGTGCGCGTCGGCGTCGCGCAGCCGCGGGTGCCAGCCTTCCTGCCGCAAACCCCACAGCGGGATCAGGAGCTGGCACAGGCCGCCGACCAGGGCGCCAAGGCTCAGCCAGACGGCCTTGCCCATGTCGGTCGCGGCGAAGTTGTCGCCGAAGACGCCGAGCGCCGCGATCATGCAGAGGTTCAGCGCGCCCGAGGCGATTTCCGCGAGTCCGAAGCGGCCGGAGAGGTTCACCGCCGAGGTGAACAAGGCGGCGACGCAGATGAGCGGCATATAAGGCATGCAGAGCGCGGTCAACATGGCGGCGTCGGCGTCCTTCGGGCGGACGAGCGACCAGAGGAGCGCCGCGCCGATGGCGACCAAGGTCAGTCCGACCATCCACGGCAACACCTTGCGGAGGACGAGGTTCAGGAAACCGAAGGCCGCCGTCTTCCCGTCGCGCGCGGATTTGTCAGCCAGCACCGGCACGATCGCGGCGGTCATGGCCCCCTCGCCCAGCAGGCGGCGGAAAAGGTTCGGGATGGTGAAAGCGAACAGGAACGCCGAGCCGATGGCCGAGGCGCCGAACACGGCGGTCGTCAGCTGGTCTCGGACCAGGCCGAGGACGCGCGAGGTCATCGTCCAGGAGGCGGTCTTCGCCATGGCCTGGTACTGGCGCGTCTGTTCGGTCATGGCCTCAGGGCTGGATGGCCCGCATGCCTTCCTCGAGGACCGCCCGCAGCGCCGGTACGAGGTCCGTCCGCGGCACTTCGGCCTCCGCCCGGCCCGCGAGGCTACGCACCTTCGCGACGCCTTTGGCGACTTCGCTGCCGCCGTAGACGAGCGCATACTTCGCGCCGACGACCTCAGCGGCCTGGATGAGCTTGGGGAACTTGCCGTCCTTGAGGTTGTATTCCACGCGGAAGCCGGCGCGACGTAGATTCGCGATGTCCTCCAGGCCTGCGTGACGGGCGTCGTCGCCGAGGATCATGACGTAGAAATCCGGTCCGTCGGCGTAGGCCGGGATGAGCTTCTTGCGTTCCAGCAGGTCGCGCATGGTGACGTCGCCCATGCCGAAGCCGACGGCCGGGAGGTCGGGCCCGCCGAGTTTCCTGACCAAGGCGTCATAGCGGCCGCCGCCGGCGAGGGCGCGCGCTTCGCCCCCGGTCTCGAAGGCCTCGAAGACGAAGCCGGTGTAATACGCCAAGCCGCGGACGATGGTGAGGTCGATGGCGACGCATTCGCCGAAGCCCATGCTGTTGAGCGTGCCGAGGAGATGCTTCCAGTCGGCCACGCGCTCGGTCATCGCGGCGTCGCCGGCGGCGAGTTTCTCGACGTCGGTCAGTGACGTGGTGTTCGCGAACGCCCGGGCGGACTCCAACGCCCCCGCCGGATCGACGGAGGTGCCGGCGAGCGCCGCGGTCATGGCGTCGAGGAGGTCCTTGGGGGCGCCGCGTTCGAGTTTGTCGACCACGCTGAGGACGGCGACCGCCTGGGCTTCGGGGACGCCGAGACCGGCGAGGTAACGGAACCAAAGCGTGCGGTCGGAGACGCGGATGCGGAAATCCTGCTGCGTCAGGCCGAAGCCGAGCAGGCAGTCGGCGCAGAGGGCGATGATCTCGGCGTCCGCCGCCGGACCGGCTTCGCCGAGCAGGTCGGCGTTGAGCTGGTAGAAGGAACGCAGACGGCCTTTCTGGGGCTTCTCGTAACGGTAGTTCTCGCCGACCGCGAACCAGCGGATGGGCTTGGGCATGCCGTTGGCCTTGGCCCCCACCATGCGGGCCAGCGACGGGGTCATCTCCGGACGGAGGCTGACCTTGCGGCCGCCCTTGTCCTCGAAGTTGAACAGCTGTCGGACGATCTCCTCGCCCGACTTATCGGTGAAGAGTTCGAGCGGTTCGAGCACGGGGGATTCCCACTCGCGGAAGCCGTAGCGACGGCAGGTGCGACGCCAGACGTCCATGATGTGCCCCAAGGCGGCACGGTCTTCGGGATAGAACTCTCGGAAGCCGGGGAGCGTGCGGATGTCTGACATCGCGGCGCGGATTACGGCTGCGGCTGGCCCGGCTTATCGACGTCGACCGACTTCAGCTTGGCCTTCAGTTCCTTGCCGGCCTTGAACTTGATGACCGCGCGCCTAGGGATCACCACGTCCGTCTCCGGACGGTTCGGGTTGCGCCCGATGCGGCTCTTGCGGACCTGGACCTGGAAGACGCCGAAGTTGCGGAGCTCGACGTCACGGCCGGCGAGCAAGGCCTCGCTGATGGCGTCCAAGGTCATCTGGACCGAGTCGCGGATATGCTTCTGGGGGTACCCCTTATCCGTGAAAATTTTCAGGACGATGTCGCGCTTGGTGAGGTTGTTGGACATGACGTTGGGTAAATGTTGATAGACAAAGGCATGGGAAAGCGACGGTTGCAACACCACACCCTAAAAAACCTCACTCGAGATTCTGGACCTGCTCCCGGATGCGCTCTATCTCGGTTTTAGCCTCCAAAACCAGCTTGGACGTCGCGATTTCCGAGGCTTTGCTGCCGATGGTATTGACCTCCCGGAGCAGTTCTTGGATCAGGAAATCAAGCTTCCGACCGCCGTTGGGCTGGGCCAGTTCGGTCGAAAACTGGGCCACATGGCTGCGGAGCCGGACGACTTCCTCGGTGATATCAGACCGGTCGGCGAACAAAGCGAGTTCCTTGAGCACCCTCTCGTCGGCCACGTCCAAGGCCAGGCCGGCTTCCTTGAGCCGCTTGAGCAAGGCGTCGCGACGACGGGCTGGCGCCGTCTTCTCGGCGGTCTCCATTTCGCCGACCATGGACTTCATCTTAGCCAGGCGCGCCTCCAGGTCCATGGCCAAGGCGGCGCCTTCGGCCTGACGCATCGCGATGAGCTGGTTCAATGCTTGTCCGAAGGCCTGGTGGACGATCGTTTCGACTTCGGCCAACGGGGGCAGTGCGGCCGTCGGCCGTCGGCTGGTCTCAGCCAGACGGAGCAACAGATCGGCGTCCGGGATGAATTTAACGCCGCAACGCGCGGCGAGCCTGGCAAGCTCGTCGACACTGCCGGCCACGGCCTCCGCGTCCCATTGGCGAGTCTGTGAGGAGGCGGCCGCCTGCGTCACGCGCGCCGTTACCTTGCCGCGCTGCAGGCGGGCGCGGATCCAGGCGGAGGCGGTCGACTCCAGCGCCGGCCAGGTCTCAGGCCCGAAGACCGAGACCTGCAGGTTCTTCTGGTTCACCGTGGCGATCTCGACCGACAGACGGACGCCGGGGAGATCGATCTCCGCCCGCCCAAAGCCCGTCATCGAGGACGCCGGCATGCTCAGAGCTTGATCTCGGTGCCCATCGCCCGGGCGGCGCTCCACACGTCCTTGTCGCCGCGGCCCGAAAGATTGATGATGACGACCTGCTCCTTGGGGAGCCGCGCGGCCAGCTTCACGCCGTAGGCGACGGCATGGCTCGTTTCAAGGGCCGGGATGATGCCTTCCGTGCGGGAGAGGAGCTGGAAGCCTTCGAGGCACTCGTCGTCGGTAGCATAGGCGAACTCCAGGCGACCTTTCTCGCGGTAATAGGCGTGTTCGGGGCCGACGGCGGCGTAATCGAGGCCGGCGGAGACGGAGTGGGTGCCTTCGATCTGCCCTTCTCCGTCCATCAGGATGTTCGTCATGCAACCCTGCAGGACGCCGAGACGTCCGCCGGCGAAACGCGCGGCATGCTCGCCGCGCACGATGCCGCGTCCGCCGGCCTCGACGCCGATGAGCCTTACGCCGGGTTCGTCGAGGAACTCGAAGAATGAGCCGATGGCGTTGGAGCCTCCGCCGACGCAGGCGACGATGGCGTCCGGGAGCCGGCCCTCGGCACGCAGGACCTGCTGCTTGGATTCGACGGAGATGATGCGGTGGAAATCGCGCACCATCATCGGATACGGATGGGAGCCGTAAGCAGTGCCCAGGATGTAATGGGTCTCCCGGACGTTGGTAACCCAATCGCGCATGGCCTCGTTGACGGCCTCCTTGAGCGTGCGCTGGCCGGCTTCGACGCCACGGACTTCGGCCCCCATCAGCCGCATGCGGTAGACGTTCAGGGCCTGACGCTCCATGTCGGTAGCGCCCATGTAGATGACGCACTTGAGTCCGAACCGGGCGCAGACGGCGGCGGTCGCGGTGCCGTGCTGGCCGGCGCCGGTCTCGGCGATGATGCGCTTCTTCCCCATGCGCACGGCCAGCAAAGCCTGGCCGACGACGTTATTGATTTTGTGGGCTCCGGTGTGGAGCATGTCCTCGCGCTTAAGGTAGATGCGAGCTCCGCCGACGTGCTTGGTCAGCGACTCGGCGTGATAAAGTCCCGTGGGACGTCCGGCGTAATCCCTCAGCATGTCGGCGAAGGCCTGCTGGTAGGCCGGGTCGCGCCGGGCCTCATCGTAGGCCTTGGTCAGGTCCAGGAGCGGGGTCATCAGCGTCTCCGGGACGTACATCCCGCCGAACTGACCGAAACGGCCGCGGGCGTCCGGCACGCGGAAGCGAGGTTCGGTGGTCGGGATGAGGCTGGAGGCCGACATGGCGATGCTTGGATAAAGCGAGAACCTCACCTGAGGGCAAGCGACAAGGGCTTTTGACGGCTTTCCTTGCCCGGCACGGACGGACCCCTAATCCTCGGCCCATGTCTCGCATCGCCCTCGGTCTGTGGCTGCTCTCCACCTTGTCCGTCGCCTCGGCCGCAGAGACGCGCCGCGCCGCGCAGGTCCGCGAGGATTTCACATATGGACGAGCGGTGGTCACCGGCGCCGTCGAAGGCGTGACCGAGTACCTGCCGATCAGCTCCACGGGCCACATGATCCTCAGCGACCGCTTGCTCGGCGTGGACGCCGACCCGGCGGTCTCCGTCGAAGGCGTCTCCGACCGCAAGGGTCGTCCGGTGACGTTGGCCCGGGTCGCCGACGATTACATCGTCATCATCCAGCTCGGCGCGATCCTTGCCGTGCTCGTCGCGTTCTTCGGACGGGTACGTGGCGTGCTGACAGGGCTTTGCCGCGGCGACGGCCAATCGCTCTCCCTCGCCTCCGCGATCCTGGTCGCGTTCCTGCCCGCCGCCCTGCTCGGTTTCTTGTTCAAGGACATCATCACGGCCTATCTTTTCTCGGTCGAAATCGTGGCGGCCGCTTTGGTCGTCGGCGGACTGGTCATCCTCGTCGCCGAACATCTGTTACCGAAGAAGTCCGTCGGTCAGGCCGACGAAGTCGCCGCGATCGGCTGGCGCTCGGCGCTGACCGTCGGGCTCTGCCAGTGCTTCGCCTTGATCCCGGGCACGAGCCGCTCGCTCGCGACCATCCTCGGCGGCCGAGTCGCCGGTCTGTCCCATGCCGCCTCCACGGAGTTCTCCTTCCTCATCGGCCTGCTCACCCTTTCCGCCGCTTCGGTCTACAAGATGTGGTCGCTCGGCCCCGCGCTCACCCAGGTCTACCCGGTCGGACCGGCCGGCGTCGGGCTGCTCGTGGCCGCCGTCACGGCCTTCGTGTCCGTGAAGTGGCTGGTCGGGTATGTGTCGCGCCGCGGTCTAGGCGTGTTCGCCTGGTATCGTATCGCCTTAGGCGGCACGATCCTGGCGTTCCTCGCGCTGAAGTGAGACCGGCTCAGGTGCCGAGTTCGAAGCCCTTGCGGTATTCGCGGCGGACGTAGGCGTCGGCGTCCTTGTCGTTCGTCACGCGCATCTGCGGGCCGTCCCAGAGCAGCTTGCGGTCGGGATAGCGCGACGCCAGGTTGCCCATGAGCACCATCTCGGAGAGCGGGCCGGAGTAGTCGAAGTTGGAGGAAGCGGCCGGTCCGCCCTTGCAGGCGCGGATCCAGTCCTTCTCGTGGCCGGAGGAATTACCCGGGATGCGCGGGATGGTCTTGGCGATCTGCTTCGACTCCTCGCGCAGGTCCGGATTAAGGATGCGGGGGTTGAGGCCGTAGCATCCGCAGACGAGCTTGGCCTTGTCGCCGATGAAGAAGCAGCCGCCGTTGGGATCGCCGAACGGCATGTCGTCTTCGAGCTCATCGGGGCGCTGCGGCATCAGGCCGCCGTCCCACCAGGTGAGCGTCACGGGCGGCATCTCGCCGCGGGCCGGGAACCTGAAGCGCACCACCGAAGAGCGGGGGTAGGATTCGAACCTGTCGGTGGTCTTCTTGCCGAAGGTCTCGAAGACGGTCGAGACGTTGCCCTCGACGCTGAGCGGGTAACGGAGGTCGAGCGCCATGAAAGCCGGGTCGATGATATGGCAGCCCATGTCGCCGAGCGAACCGGTGCCGAAGTCCCACCAGGCGCGCCACTTGCCCGGATGATAAGAGGCGTGGAACGGACGGAGCGGCGCCGGACCGCACCACTGATCCCAGTCCATGCCTTCGGGGGCTTTCTGCGCTTCGGTCGGACGGTCCATCTCGCTGCTCTGGGGCCAGATCGGACGGTTCGTCCAGGTGTGCACTTCACGGACCTTGCCGATGAGCCCGGCGGCGATCCACTCGGTGACCTGACGGATGCCTTCGCCGGAATGGCCCTGGTTGCCCATCTGGGTCACGACCTTGTACTTGTGGGCCGATTCGGTGAGGATGCGGGCTTCGAAGACGGAATGGGAGATCGGCTTCTGGACGTACACATGCTTGCCGCGGCGCATGCACTCCATCGCTATGTAAGCGTGCGAATGGTCGGGCGTGGCGATGATGACCGCGTCGATGTCCTTCTGCTGGTCGAGCATCTTGCGGAAGTCCGTGAACAGGGCGGCCTTGGGGAATTGCTTGATCGTCCGGGCGCAGCGGGCGAGGTCCAGGTCGCAGAGCGCGACGATGTTCTCGTCGGCGGAGTTCTTCACGTTGTTGCCGCCGGCGCCGCCGAAACCGATGGCGGCGATGTTGAGCTTCCGGCTTGGCGTGGGCGTCGAGGTGACCGCCGGAGCCCGGCCGGACGATGAGGAGGAAGCGCAGCCGGTGACGGCGATGGCCGCGGCGGCCATGCCGGTCTGACGCAGGAAGGAACGACGATCGAGCTTTGGAGTCATGGGGTTGGGGTAATGATGGATTATGAGTCTCACCCCGGGGCCGCAAGTTCCATGCGGACGGTCCCTGCCCGGCCTGGCGTCGCGCATGCTCGCTCACTCCTGCGCCCAGGGTTATCGCATGTGAACAGGTCCCTTGGGAAGGGCCGGACGCGCCGCCTATCTCGCTGTCTGGTTGAATCTTATGACGTCCCGGACGGCCGCCTGCCGGCCGAAGTTTCGTTTGACTATGCTGTGGATAAACTGTTCATAAAGGAAACCACACGACCCTGATGTTCAAGCGCTTCCCCGGGCTATTCAACCAAGCCATCGGCATCGACCTCGGCACCGCGAACACCCTCGTGTTCCTCAAGGATCGCGGGGTCGTCCTGCGTGAACCTTCCGTCGTCGCCATCCGTACGAGCACGCGCAAGCCCATCGCCGTCGGCAACGAGGCCCGCATGATGCTCGGCCGCACCCCGGGCGACATCCAAGCCCTGCGTCCGATGAAGGACGGCGTCATCGCCGACTTCGAGATCAGCGAGCACATGCTCCGCTACTTCATCGGCAAGGTCGCCCGCAAGTCCCTCTTCACGAACCTGACCGTCGTCGTCGCCGTGCCCTACGGCATCACCGCCGTCGAACGTCGCGCCGTCATGGATTCGGCCTACCGCGCCGGCGCCGACGACGTCATCACCATCCCCGAGCCCGTCGCCTCCGCCATCGGCGTGGGCCTGCCCGTCGAGGAGCCCACCGGCACCATGATCGTCGACATCGGCGGCGGGACCACCGAGGTGGCCGTCCTCTCCCTTGGCGGCATCGTCCACGCCCGCTCCATCCGCGTCGGCGGCGATGAGTTCGACATGTCGATCATCAAGTATATCCGCAACTCTTACAACCTGATCGTCGGCGAGCGCACCGCGGAGGAGATCAAGATCAAGATCGGCTCCGCCTACGCGCTTGAGCAGGAGCTCACCTTCGAGGTCAAGGGTCGTGACAACGTCACCGGCCTGCCCCGGCAGCTGCATCTCACGTCACAGGAGGTCCGCGAGGCCATGGCCGACAGCATCAACCAGATCATCGAGGCGGTCAAGGGGTCCCTCGAACGCATCCCCCCGGAACTATCCTCCGACCTCGTCGATCGCGGCATCGTGCTGGCCGGCGGCGGGTCGCTGATCCGTAAGATCGACCGCGCCATCTCCGAGGCCACCGGCCTGCCCGTCTTCGTCGCCGAGGATCCCCTCTGCGCCGTCGTCAACGGCACCGGCAAGATCCTCGCCAACTCCTCCCGCTGGAGCGGTCGAGACTAGGGCCGCCCGCGGGCCTCACCGCCATGGACCAGAACCGCCAAGGAGCACGCGCTTCCTATGTCGTCCTCGCCGTGTTCGTCGCGGCCTGGATCCTCCTGCCGTCCGCCGTCCGGCGCTTCAGCCGGGAGGCCTTCGTTGAGTTCCAGGCGCCGGCCCTGCACCTGGTCGGCAAGTCCCGCGACCTCGCGACCTTCTGGGAGAAGAAGAGCCGGAGCACGGAAGAGCTCCTCGCCGCCGGCCGCGACCTCGCGCGCATCAACGCCGCCTTGGAACTCAAGCTCAAGGGCATGGAGGACATGCGCCGGGAGAACACGCGTCTCCGCGAGGTGACCCGCTACAACGTCCCCGCCGAATATCTCGCCGTCGTCGCCCGCGTGGCTTCGCGAGACAGTTCCTCTTGGTGGCAGCGCATCGTGATTCGCAAGGGTCGTAACGACGGCATCCGGCCCGGCGCGCCCGTCGTGTTCGCCGATACGGTCGTCGGTCGCGTCACCGCCGTGCACCTTACGACCAGCGAGGTAGACCTCGTCACCAGCCCGGGCTTCCGCTGCACGGCCTACCTCGAGGGTGACGAACAGAACCGTATCGTGCTCATCAACGGCGTCGCCGCCGACTCGCTGGGTTCCGCCAAGGCGCGCGTCAGCGTCATCCCTTACGACTACCTGCTCCCGGCCGGTTCGCCCGCCCGCATCACCACGACGGGCATGGGCGGCGTCTTCCCCAGCGGGCTGACCTTGGGCTACCTCGACGGCGGCGCCTACGCGACGCAGGTCGGTAACTTCAAGGAGAGCCTCCTCGTCCCGTCCCGCGACCTTTACAACCTGCAGGAAGTCTCCGTGCTCGTCCCGATCATCCAGACACCGGGCGAAGCGCTGATGCAGGGAGACCAATTCCAGTGACGATGGGCTGGGCCTGGCTGATCCTCCTGCTGGCGACCTACCCTTGGCTTCTGGGCGCGGACCTCGCGAGCGACACCCTCGCCTCGTCCTCGCTCGTGGTCTTCGTCAGCGGCGCCTGCCTCATCGCGCCCGCGCGCCGGCTGAAGCGCTGGCAGTGCGTCCTTTTCGCCGCAGGGTTGGGGTTCCTCTTCGAAGCCCGCCGGCCGATCCCCGACGGAGCCCTGGCGCTGCCGCTCGTCGCCGTCGCGATCTTCCTGTCCTCTGACCGTCCGCTGCTCCGGAACACGCCGCGGATGCTGCAGGGCGCGGCGATCGTCAACACGGGGGCCTGCCTGACCTGGTATCTCGCCGCCGCCCTAGCGTCCGACGCCCCGGCCGACGGCCTGGCCGGCCACCTCCTCCTTCAACTCCTGCTCGCGGGGCTCGCCGGGACCCTCGGTCTAGTGCCCTTGGCCTTGACGCAGAACGCCGTGATGGACCGGCTGGGCGTGCCGCCCGCCCCGGAACTGCCATGATCGAGCCCGCTGACACGAAGGTCCTCCCGTCGACGCCGGTCGAGAAGATGCGTCTGTACGCCGTCTTCACCCTCTTCGCCGTCGGATTCCTTTATGTCGCCGGCGGCTTGGCTTACCGGCAGCTCATCCAGTCCAGTGACCTGAAGGAGCAGTCGGACAACCAGAGCCGCCGCATCGTGCTCCGCCCGCCCGCCCGGGGCCGCATCTACGACCGGAATGGTTTCGTGCTCGTCGACAACCGCGCCCGTTGGAGCGTGAAGGCCGACCTCGCCGCGCTGCAGAAGGAAGTCCGCGTCGAATACCTGCGGCTGCTCGCCGCCGAGCGCGCGCGCCAGGCCATGCAGGTCGACACCGAACGGGTGATGGAGCTCGCCCGCGTCAACGTCCTGCAGGGCTGGCTCAACAAGGTCTGGTTCGTCATCGACGAGAACCAACGCAAGTCGGCCCCGGGCAAGGCCTCGCCCCTCGACCCGCCGGGCGAGCGCAAGGTCAATATCGAAGAGCTCCGTAGGCATCTGCGCGAGCGTCGCGCCCTGCCCTTCACGCTGGTCGCCGACCTCGCCTTCCCCGCCGCCAACCTGCCTGCGGGCCCTGAGGAAGGGGTCAAGGCCATCGCCCGTTTCATCGAGCAGTTCCCCGTCGAAGGGCCCATCCGGCTCGAGTCCGACATCATCCGCGCCTATCCCTATGGCGGCATGGCCGCCCACGTCCTCGGCTACGTCAAGGATTCGGACGAACTGCCGCCGAACGTCGAAGACATCGCGGAGGTGCGCAGCGAATCGATGCAGAAGCTGCGCCAGACCGGCAAGACGGGCGCCGCCGGCGTGGAACTGTCGTTCGACAAAGTCCTCCGCGGACTCAGCGGATGGGAACTTTGGACCAAGACCTCCTCAGGCTACAATCAGACCCGCCTCAAATACAGCGAGCCCGTCCAAGGCAGCAACATCGCGCTGTCCCTCGACCTCCGCATCCAACGGACGACGGAAAGCGCCTTGGCGCAGATCAAGGACTCGAAAGGCCTCGTCCTGCCGGCCGCCGCGGTGATGCTCGATGTCCTGACCGGTGAGATTCTCGCGCTCGCCAGCCAGCCGACCTTCGATCCTAACCGGCTGGCCGGACGCATCTCCGCCGCCGATTACGACGAGGTGGAGAAGTCCGGCGCCTGGCTCAACCGCGCCACCCAGGGACTCTATCCACCCGGCTCGACTTTCAAGATCATCACGGCCACGGCCGGCATGCGCAAGAAGGTGGTGGATTGGGATGACATCCTCGAGTGCGGCGCCTTCTATCGCGTCGGCGACCGTGACTTCCCCGAGCACGAGCTCGTCGGCTATGGCGAGGTCGATCTCGACAAGATGCTGGCGATCTCCTGCAACGTCTGGAACTATCAGGTCGGTCTGCGCACCGGCCCCGAGGCCCTGGCCGCGGAGGCTCGTCGCTTCGGCCTGGATTCGCCCTTGCTCGAATTCTCCGCTTCGACCGATGACGAGGGGGCGCAGGTGACCGAACTGCCCTACGCGGCCTCCCGCGGCCTCGTCGTACCGGACCGCGAATACAAGCTGCGTCGCAAGGAGGGTCCTTGGCAGGACGGGGACACCGCCAATCTTTCCATCGGTCAGGGCTATCTGCTCACGAGCCCCCTGCACATGGCCTCCTTCGCGGCCTCGCTCGCCCGGGGCGAGACCCGGACTACGCCGACCATCATCCACGCACCGGAGCGCGACGGTCGGCATCGCGGTTCCGCGCCCATCGGGCTGAGCAAGGCGCAGCTCGACGCGATCCGCGGCGGCATGGCGCGCTGCGTGGAGGAAGGCACTGGCCGCGCCGCCCGCGTCCCCGGCCTCCCCATCGCCGCCAAGACCGGGACGTCCGAATATTTCAAGAACGGCGAGAAAGCCCATTTGGCCTGGATGATCGGCTACGCCCCGGCGGACCGTCCGGTCGTCGCCTTCTGCGTCCTCGTCGAAGGCCAGCTCGATACGAACACTTGGGGCGGCAAGACGGCCGGCCCCGTGGTGAAGCAGATGCTCGAGACCTGGGCGGGCACGGGCGAGAAGCCCGCGACCGATTCGGTCCGTTAGGCGCGGATCAGAACCGGGGTCCCGGTCGGGACGAGCCCGAACAGCCGGATCACGTCCCGGTCCGAAAGCAGCACGCAGCCATGGCTGTTCGGGCGGCCGAGCCTGTCGGTCTGGTTGGTCCCGTGGATGTAGACGTATCGCCGATGCGTATCGATGACGCGGCCGGCGTCGTCCGTGCCGCGGTTATGGCCGGGCTCCAGTCCTTCGAGCCAGAGGATACGAGAAGTGATGAGGTTGTCTTCCGGCGTCGGCCATTCGGCGGACAGCTTGCCGGTCGGCTGACGGGCCTTGAAGACCATGCCGGCCGGCGAGCCGGCCCCGATCTTCTCGGCGATCCGGTGGAGACCATCGGGCGTCTGGAGGGAATTCTGCACGCAGCCGCGGCCGGCGCGGGCGGTGCTGACCACGAAAGTCTCACAGTCCTCTCCCTTAAAAAACCATAATTTTTGCTGGTCAATCGATACAACGATGCAACATTCAGCGGCAGGCAGACCCAGCCCGCTCAGGCGTTCGGTCGCCTCCTTCTTCATCCCTAATTCGTACTCAGAACATGGCATATCGCATCGGCATCGTGGGCGTGACTGGCGCGGTGGGTCAAGAACTGCTGGCGCTCATGGCCAAGCGGAATTTCCCCGTGGCCGAACTGTGCCCCCTGGCCTCGGCCCGCTCCGCCGGCTCCAAGGTGACCTACGCCGGCAAGGAATGGACCGTCCAGGAAGCCAGGCCCGAAGCCTTCGAAGGCCTCGATTTCGCCGTTTTCAGCGCCGGCGGCACGGTCTCGCTCGCCCTGGCCGCCGAGGCGGTGAGACGCGGCTGCATCGTCATCGATAACAGCTCCGCCTTCCGGATGAATCCGGACGTCCCGTTGGTGATCCCGGAGATCAACGCCCATCGCCTCGCCCATCACAAGGGCATCATCGCCAACCCCAATTGCTCGACGGCCGTCGCGCTGATGGGACTCTTCCCGCTCCACCAAGCCTTCGGCCTGAAGCGCTTCTTCGCCTCGACCTATCAGGCCGTCTCCGGCACCGGCGCCGAAGCGATGCGCGAGCTCGACGCGCAGACCCGCGCCTGGGCCAAGGGCGAGACCCACGCCCCGAAGGTCTACCCGCACACGATCGGCTTCAACCTCATCCCGCAGGTCGATTCCTTCCTCGAGTCCGGTTACACCAAGGAGGAGATGAAGATGCTCAACGAGGGTCGCAAGATCATGGACCTGCCGGGCCTCAAGGTCACCACCACCTGCGTCCGCGTGCCGGTCTTCCGCGCCCACTCGATCGCGATCAGCGCCGAGTTCGAGCGTCCGGTCGACCTCGCCGTCGCCCGCAAGGCCATCAGCGCCTTCCCCGGTTCTGAACTTTGCGACGACACCGCCAGCCGGAAGTACCCCATGCCGCTTGACTACGCCGGCAGGGAGAAGTGCGGCGTCGGCCGCCTTCGCAAGGACACTCTTTTCGACAACGGCCTCTCCCTCTGGGTCTCCGGCGACCAGCTCTGGAAGGGCGCCGCGCTCAACGCGATCCAGATCGCCGAAGCGCTGCACGCCCAGGGCCGCCTGGCCCGCAAGTAAGCCGAGCATGGCCCGGAGCAACGATCGCGCCCCGCGCCACGCCGACCTGCACAAGCCGGTCCGGCTTTACGACGAGGCCGACATCCCCGCCCTGCTCCGGGACGTCAGAGATCCGCTCATCCTGGTGCTCGACGGCGTCCAGGACCCGCACAACCTCGGCGCTTGCCTCCGTAACGCCGAGTGCGCCGGCTGCGCCTTCGTGGTCATCACGCGCAAGAACTCGGCCCCGGTCACCGACACGGTCCGCAAAGTGGCCGTCGGCGCCGCCGAGTCCCTGCCCATCGTCCAGGCCAACAACCTCCGTAATGCCTTGGTGAAACTGAAGGACAACGGCGTCTGGATCGCCGGGACTTCCGACCATAAGGCGAGCCAGTCCCTTTACGCGGCCAAACTCGCCGGGCCTCTGGCGATCGTCCTCGGCGCCGAAGGCGACGGCATTCGCCACCTGACGGCCGAGACCTGCGACTTCCTGCTCCGCATCCCGATGCTCGGCCAGGTGCCCTGCCTCAACGTCTCCGTCTCCGCCGGGGTCTGTCTGTTCGAGGCCGTCCGGCAGCGCGGCCATCGCTGAGGTCAATTTTCCTTTACCCGTGCCGTCGGGCGTGTCGTAATCTCCGTGTTCGGCAGGCCAGATAGCTCAATGGTAGAGCAGTTGACTTTTAATCAATTGGTTCCGGGTTCGAGTCCCGGTCTGGCCACTCGAACCGCTCCCTTCGGGCCCTCCGACGGCTTGGTCGATTGTGCGCGTTTGCTCTTGAAATCCCGCCCACGACTCGCACTCATTCCCATCCCGCTGTCTGGCTGGATAGCTCAATGGTAGAGCAGTTGACTCTTAATCAATTGGTTCGGGGTTCAAGTCCCCGTCCAGCCACCAGCGGGGCAGATTTCAGTTCACTTCTGGCGTCCGGCCTGCAGGCGCCGGTAGCGTTCGGCCATGTAGGCGGCATGGCACGGCCGGCAGTAGCTGTGGAAGCTGCCGGAGGCCCGCAGCCAATGGAACATCTGCACGGGCAAGTCCTGCCCGCACTGGGCGCATCCGCGCGTCTTCTGGGTCCGCTCGACGGCCCGCCGGGCCGAACGTCGCCGGGCGGCGCTCGTCAGACAGGGCCGGCAGAAAGGATGGATGACCGCCGTGCCCTCGAGCCGATGGAACTGTCCCATCGGCAAGGTCTTCTGGCAACAGCGGCACTTCTTCTTGGTGCGTTCATTCATGGGAACACTCAGCAAGCGACGGCCCTGGGCTCGGGCAACGACAAGGCCCTGAGGTGTATCGCTAGGGAGATACCCTTACTCAACGGTGACTGACTTCGCCAGGTTCCGCGGTTGGTCGATCGGACAGCCGCGGAGACACGCCACATGATAGGCCAGCAGTTGCAGCGCCACGGCGGCCGGGATGGGCGCCACGAGCGGATCGCAGTCCGGAATGCGGATGACTTCGTCGGCGACGGCTGCTTCGGGCCCGCCTTCGCTCACGATGGCGACGACATGCGCGCCCCGCGCCTTGCATTCCTCGGCGTTGCTCAAGGTCTTGTCCAGGACCGGCGAACGGTTAGCCAGCACGACCACCGGCATTCCCGGCGTCAGCAAGGCGATCGGTCCGTGCTTCAGCTCGGCCGCATGATAACCCTCGGCATGGATGTACGAGATCTCCTTGAGCTTCAGGGCCCCTTCGAGCGCCACGGCATGCATCGGTCCCCGTCCGAGGAAGAAGGCGTGCTCATGCTTCGCCATGGAGGCCGCGACCTTCGCGATGGCCGCGTCCTGACGGAGCACCGCGTCGATGACTCCCGGGAGGCGGGCGAGCTCGGCCGCCAGGGAGACTCCGCGCTCGTGGGACAGGCGACGCCCCCGGCCTAGCCTGAGGGCCATGAGCAGCAGCACGGCCACCTGGCCGGTGAAGGCCTTGGTCGAGGCGACGGAGATCTCGGGGCCGGCGTGGAGATACACCCCGCGGCCGGCCTCCCGGGCGATGGTCGAGCCGACGACGTTGACGAGGCCCATGATCATCGCGCCCTTGTCCTTGGCCTCGCGGACGGCGGCCAAGGTGTCGGCGGTCTCGCCCGACTGGGAGATGGCGACGACGAGGTCGCGGCCGTCGACCAGGGGATTCCGATAACGGAATTCGGCGGCGGGCTGGACCTCCGCCGGGAGCCCTGCGAGTTCTTCGAAAGCGAATTCCCCGACCATGCCGGCGTACAGCGAGGTGCCGCAACCGACCATGACGATGCGCTGCAGGTCGAGGAGTTCCCGGGCGGTGGCGCCCATGCCCGAAAGCACGGCGGTGCCGTTCCGGAGGTCCAGGCGACCTCGCAAGGCGTTCCCGACCGACTCCGGCTGCTCGTAGATCTCCTTGAGCATGAAATGCGCGTAGCCGCCCTTCTCCACCGCCTCGGGCTCGAACTCCAGATCGGCGACGTCCCGATCCATCGGCGCATGTTCCAGATCCGTGATGTCCACGGAGTCGGCGGAGATCAAGGCGACGTCTCCGTCATCCAGATAGATGACCCGCCGCGTGTGCGCGATCAGGGCCGAAGGGTCGGAGGCGATCAGGCACTCTCCTTCGCCGACGCCGATGACGAGCGGGCTGCCCTTCCGGGCGCCGACGATGCGTCCTGGCTCATCGGCAGAAATGACCGCGATGCCGTACGCACCCTCGACCTGACGAAGGGCCAGGATAACGGCCTTGCGCAGGTCGCCCTTGTAGTACTCGCCGACGAGCCGGGCGACGGCTTCGGTGTCGGTCTCGGAGGCGAAGACATGCCCCTTGGCCTCCAGCTTGGCGCGGATGGCCCGGTAATTCTCGATGATGCCGTTATGCACCAACCGGATGCGTCCGCTGGCGTCGGCATGAGGGTGGGCGTTGGGTTCGGTCGGCGCGCCGTGCGTCGCCCAACGGGTGTGCGCGATCCCGACGCCGCAACGTGACTGCAGTCCTTCGGGCCACTCGGCGCGGACCCGGTCCGCGAGCCGGGCGACCTTGCCGACCGCCCGCAGGGTGAGGAGATGACCGTCGTCCTGCAGGGTGAGCCCCGCGGAATCATATCCGCGATACTCCAGCCGCCGCAGGCCGCCCAGGAGCACCGGGGCGGCGGGGGAACGACCGACATAGCCGACGATGCCGCACATGGTCAGGAAATCGTGTCCTTGTCGACGATGGCGCCGGGCAAGGTCGAGGTCAAAGGCCAGAGCTTACGCCCTGGGTACAAGGAGGTATGGATGCCGGTACGCACGCCGTCCCCGACGATCGCACCGAGCTTACGACGGCCGGTGTCGACCATGCGTCCGGCGACGGGACTGCGGTGCGCTCCTGCGTCGTGACGAAGGTTGGAAGTGATCGTGCCGGCGCCGAAGTTCACCTTCTCGCCCAGGATCGAGTCGCCGACATAAGAGAGATGGCCGACGTTCGTGCCCGGCAGGAGGATGGAATTTTTGATCTCGACGGCCTGACCGACGTGGCATTGGTCGCCGATGGCCGTGGAACCGCGGATATAGCAGTTCGGTCCGACCTTGCAGTTCTCCCCGATGATGACGTCGCCTTCGATGACGACGCCGGGCAGGATCTTGGTGCCCTTCCCGACCTGCAGGCGTCCGTCGACATGGAGAGACGCGTGCGGGACAGCTTCCTGGACGTAGGCCGGACGGGCCGTCATGGCTTCCGCGTTGGCCCGCAGGAGGTCCCAGGCGTAAGTGATCGCGAAAGACTGGCCGGCGCGGAGTTCGCGGCCGCCGCTTCTCCGGGCGACCAGGATGACCCCCTCGGCCGTCGTCATGGAGCCATACGAGACATCGGCGACGAAGGCCGCCAGTTCCGCGGACGAGAACCACGCCGAAGCATGAATGGTGAAATCAGCGGTATTTGCCATGTTTTCGGTCAATCCAAGAGCCAGCAGCGCCGACGCCTGATGGCGTCGCAAGGCGATGTTCGCCACGGGGAAGTGGCCGAGGGACCGCGTGAGGGTGAGCGGGTGGCACCCGGGAGTCTCTCCGGCTTCGGCGAGGTAGAAGGTGGCCATATCTTAGAGGGACTCGAAGTCCGCCTCGACCGCGGCCTTGAAGGCCAGCGACCAACGGTCGACCTCGCCCTGGTCGCGGTGCTCGACGAGGATGCGGAGCTTGTTCTCGGTCCCTGAATAGCGGATAAGATGCCGGCCGTAGTTGCCGAAAGCCGCATCGGCCTTGCTGATCTCCTCCTGCAAGGAGTGCAGCTGGCTCAGCGGGACACGGGAACGGACCTTCAGGTTCACCAATGCCTGCGGGTATTCACGCATGCCCACGGCAAGGTCCGCCAGGGCGGCGCCCTTCTTCCTCATGACTCTCAGGACCTGCAAGGCGCTGAGGATGCCGTCGCCGGTTGAGGCGTAGTTCGCGAAGATCAGGTGGCCGGAGTTCTCACCGCCGAAGGAATAGCCGCCCTTGCGGAGCGCCTCGATCACGTGCCGGTCGCTGACCGCAGTGGTGACCACTCCGATGCCCGCCTTGCGCATGGCCTCGTGCAGACCGAGGTTCGACATCATGGTGCAGACCATGGTGTTGCCGCTGAGCTTGCCTTCTTCCTTCAAGGCCAGGGCGCAGAGCGCCAGGATGCGGTCGCCGGAGACGCTCGCGCCGCTGGCGTCGCTGAAGATCACCCGGTCCGCGTCGCCGTCGAGCGAGATGCCGACATCGGCGCCCTGCTCCTTCACGACCTTGCCGGCGAACTCCGGAAAGAGCGCGCCCACCCCGGCGTTGATGTTGACGCCGTCCGGCTCGACGCCGAGCTTCACGACCTTCGCGCCGAGCTCCTTGAAGATCAGGGGAGCCAGGAGATAGCCGGCGCCATGGCCGCAATCCACGACGATCTTCATGCCTTCCAGACCGGCGTTGCCTAGGCTGTGTTTTACGAACTCGATGTAACGGCCGCGGGCGTCGTCGATACGGTAGGCCTTGCCGATCTTGTCGCCGGTCACGCCGTTCGCCTTCACGTCGTAAAGGACCTCCTGCTCGACCAGGGCTTCGAGATCGTCGGAGAGCTTGAATCCGTCGGGTCCGAAGATCTTGAGTCCGTTGTCCTCGAAAGGATTATGCGAAGCGGTCAGCATGATGCCGGCGCCGCAACCCATTGACTTGGTGAGATGCGCGACCGCCGGCGTCGGCATCGGGCCGACCAAGAACACGTCCATGCCGCTGGAGACGAGCCCGCTGGTCAGCGCGGTCTCGAGCATGTAGCCGGAGATTCGGGTGTCCTTGCCGATGATGACTCGGTTATGGTTAGCCCCGCTGGAACGTAGAACTCGCGAGATCGCCTGGCCGATGCGCAGCGCTATTTCGGGCGTGATCGGGTATTCGTTCGCCCGTCCGCGGATGCCGTCCGTACCGAAAAGTTTGTTCGCCATGGTCCTGATTCGGATGAAAACTGAAAGTTTGACAAGTTTAAATGACTGAAAAACATCCTTAATGACAGTTATGAGCGATTCACTCATTTATTTAATAGGGTGCCCGCGTGCGCTCCCAAACACGCGATTTACCCGAAGACCAAAAGACCGAAAGGCATCGAGCGAGCAAATGCGGGGCTCTGCGGTCGGTATGCGTCGAGCGGAAATCTTGCCGCACAGCACGTCGCCAAACGATGGGCTTTGAGATGAGGCAGCGACCCTATCACCGAATCCTCAATCGACAGGAACCAGGTGTGGACGTTGAGTGTCCTTGACTTTCATGCGCCCCGGGATCGTCCATTCACTGCTCTTCGTGCTGGGCGCAGCCATCGCTGGCGCGGCCGACGAGCCGCTGGATTTCAATCGTGAGGTGCGTCCGATCCTTTCCGACCGCTGTTACGGTTGTCACGGGCCCGACGCCGACAAAGGTCGCAAGGCCGGACTGCGGCTCGATGAGTTCGCCGGCGCCACGAAGGTGCTGAAGAGCGGCGACGCCGCGGTGGTGCCGGGCGACGTCAAGAACAGCGCGCTGGTGCAGCGTATCCTGAGCGAGGACGAGGAAGACGTGATGCCGCCGCCGGAGTTGCACCGTCCTTTGTCTAAGCAAGAGAAAGACGTGCTGATCCGTTGGGTCAGACAAGGTGCGAAATATGATCCGCACTGGGCTTTCGTCTCCCCGCAGGCTCACCCGACCCCGCCGGTCGCCGACGCTTCCTGGCCGAAGGATCCCCTGGATGCGTTCATCGCGACGGATGCGGCCAAGAAAGGCCTCCGTCCTTCGCCCCCCGCCGACCGTGCGACGCTCCTCCGGCGCGCCTCGTTCGCGCTGACCGGCCTGCCGCCGACGATCGCCGAGGTCGACGCTTTCCTCGCCGACCCCTCCCTTGACGCCTACGAGAAGCGTGTCGACGCGCTGCTCGCCTCCCCGCGCCACGGCGAACATCTCGCCGTCGCCTGGTTGGACCTCTCCCGCTACGCCGACACCTGGGGTTACACGGGAGACAAGCCGATGTTCGCCTGGCCTTGGCGCGACTGGGTTCTCAAGGCCTTCAATGACAACAAGCCCTACGACAAGTTCCTCACGGAACAGCTCGCCGGAGACCTGCTCCCGAATCCGACCCAAGACCAGCGCGTGGCGACGGCCTACAATCGCATCCACCGCATGACTTTCGAAGGCGGCTCGATCGCCGAGGAGTTCCGCCAGGACGGCATCAATGACCGCGTGATGACCGCCGGCTATGGCTTCATGGGCCTGACGATGGAGTGCGCCCGCTGCCACGACCATAAATACGACCCGATCTCGCAGAGGGAGTATTTCTCGATGGCGGCGATGTTCGGCGACCAGAACGAAAACGGACTGCTCTCTTACCATGGCGAAGTGCCTCCGCCCTTCGTCCGTCTGTACAAGACCGACGAAGATCGTCGTAAAGAAACCGAGCTCCGTGCCGCCGTTAGCTCGGCCGAACAAGGACTGATCGCCACGCACGCCGCTACGGCCAGGGCGGAAGTGAAGGTCCCCGCCCCGGTCGCCCATTTCCCCCTCGAGGCTTTCACGAAGATGGGCGTCGATGATGTGCTCGCCGGCGGCAAACCCGCCAAGTTCGAGCGCCGCGGCTCCCCTGAAGACCTCCAACTGGTTCCCGGAGTGAAAGGACAGGCGGTGAAGTTCGATGGGGACGCCGGCTTCATCCTGCCGGAGTTCAAGCGGCTTGGCCGTTTCGACGCCTTCACGTTCTCGGCCTTCCTCCGCCTCGGCGAAAAGAACGCCCGCGCGACGATCCTGCATTCGACCGGTTTCTATACGGGCGACGGCGACGCGACCGGCATCGAGTTGCTCGTGACCCAGGGCAAGCTCCGCTGGAGCATGATCCATCTCTGGCCCAACAGCGCGGCCTCCATCGAGACGGTCGACGCCCTGCCGGTCGACCAATGGCGTCGCGTGACCGCGACCTACGATGGCTCCTCGAAAGCCTCCGGACTCCGCCTCTACGTCGATGGCCGCGAAGTGAAGACGACGGTCATCCGCGACACGCTCAACGCCAAGCCCCGTGATAACGCCCTTGAGATCGGCTCACGCTCCCGCGACGCCGGCTTCCGCCATGGCTCACTTGACGAGGTCCAGCTCTGGCGCACGGCCCTGACGCCCGCCGAAGTCGCCGTTCATCACGGACTCTCCGCCGACACCCTCCCCGCCTCCGTCCACGCCGAACACTCCCGTCTGCGCGCCGATCCGGCCTTCGCGGAAGCCTGGGAGCGCGCGCAGGCCGCCCGCCGCGCCCTCGCCGCCCATGAAGAAGCTGCGCCCGCATTCTTCGCGATGGAGCACTCGTCGCTGGCGCCGAAATCTTACGTGCTCACCCGCGGTGAATACGACAAGCCGGACCTGACGAAGCCATGCGAACCGGGCACCCCCGCCCGCATCTTCCCTTGGAACGCCGAGCTGCCTAGGAATCGCCTGGGTCTGGCGAAGTGGCTGACCGATCCGAAGCATCCGCTGACTTCGCGCGTCATCATCAATCGACTCTGGGCCCAGGTCTTCGGCGCCGGCCTCGTGGCCTCGAGCGAGAATCTCGGCATGCAGGGTGACCTGCCCACACACCCGGAGCTGCTCGATACTCTGTCCGTCGAATTCATCCGTAGCGGTTGGAACACCAAGGCGATGCTCCGCCGACTCGTCCTCAGCGCGACGTTCCGGCAGTCCTCCACCCCGACGGCCGAAGCGCGCGAGAAAGATCCGGACAACAAGTATCTCGCCCGGGGTCCGGTGCTCCGTCTGACCGCCGAGATGGTCCGCGACCAGGCTTTGCTGGCCTCAGGCCAGCTGGTCGAGAAGGTCGGTGGCGAAAGCGTCCAGGAGTCCGCCCACCGTCGCGGGCTCTACACCTTCCGTAAGCGGACGGCTCCGCCGGATAATATGCTGATCTTCGACGCGGGTTCGCGCGAAGTCTGCCAACCGAAGCGGCTGAACACCAACACGCCCCTGCAGGCCTTGGTGCTGCTGAATAACCCGGGCTTCGTCGAAGCCGCCAAGCAGCTCGCGGTGCGCGTCAGCCGGTCCTCCGCCGACCCCACGGCCCAGATCGCGGAAGCCTTCCGGCACGTGTGCACCCGCGCGCCTCGTCCCGCGGAGCTCGCCGCCCTGAACGAACTTTACGCCGCGCAGAAGGCCAACCCGCCGCAGTTCGCGCCGCTGCCGCCCGAACCGGCGACCACCCCCACGGCCGACCCCAAGTCCAAGAAGAAGCCCGCCGCGCCGCCGGCACCGGCGATGCCGAAGATGCCCGCCGACCCGGCCTTGGCCGCCCTCACCCTCGTCTGCTCCACCATCCTGGCGAGCGACGCCGCCGTGACCTCACGCTGATCATGTCCGCCGACCTCCCCACCTACGACGGCCTGATGCAGGCCACGCGCCGGCATTTCCTCGGCACGTCCGCCCTCGGTCTGGGCGCCCTCGCGCTCCGCGGAATCGTCGGCGACGCCCAGGCGGCCCCATTGCCGAGGGGCACCCACTTCCCCTCCAAGGCGAAGCGGGTCATCTACCTCTTCCAGGCCGGCGGCCCCTCCCAGTTCGAGACCCTCGACCCTAAGCCGCTGCTGCGCGAGAAACACACCCAGCCCCTCCCCGATTCCGTCCGCCAAGGCCAGCGCCTGACGGGCATGAGCGGATACCAGGCCACCTTGCCGTTGGCGGGCTCGTTCACGGATTTCAAGAAATACGGGAAGAGCGGCGTCGAGTACAGCGACCTGCTCAGCCGCACCGGCGAAGTCGCGGACGACCTCTGCGTGATCCGGTCCATGCACACGGAGGCCATCAACCATGATCCGGCGATCACGTTCTTCTGCTCGGGCAACCAGGTCGCCGGCCGCCCGTCGATGGGCGCGTGGGCGTCCTACGGCCTCGGCAGCATGAACGAGAATCTGCCCGCCTTCATCGTGCTCATCTCGCAGGACGCCACCAAGGACCAGCCTCTTTATTCCCGGCTCTGGGGCGCGGGCTTCCTGCCCTCCGAACATCAAGGCGTGCAGTTCAAGGCCGGCAAGGAGCCGGTGCTGTTCCTGACCAATCCCGAAGGGGTCTCGCCGCACGCCCGCCGCGGCATGCTCGATGCGCTCGGCAAGCTCAACGCCGTGCAGCGCGCTTCGGAACTGGACCCGGAGGTCGACGCCCGCCTGGCGCAGGCCGAGATGGCCTACCGCATGCAGACCAGCGTGCCAGAAGTGGCCGACCTTTCGAAGGAATCGCCGGCGACGCTCGCGATGTACGGAGAGAGCGTGAAGACGCCTGGCTCGTTCGCCGCCAATTGCCTGCAAGCCCGCCGGCTCGTCGAGAAAGGCGTACGCTTCGTCCAACTCTTCCACCAGGGTTGGGACAACCACGGCGACCTGCCCGGCGGCATCAAGCGCCAGTGCCAGCAGACCGACCAGGCTTCGGCGGCCCTGATCAAGGACCTGAAGCAACGCGGACTCCTCGAGGATACGCTCGTGATCTGGGGCGGAGAGTTCGGCCGTACGGCCTACAGCCAGGGCAAGATCACCAAGGACTCCTACGGTCGCGACCACCACCCGCGCTGCTTCAGCCTCTGGATGGCCGGCGGCGGCGTCAAAGGCGGCCATGTCCACGGTCAGACCGACGAGTTCGGCTACAACATCGTCAAGGACCCGGTCCACGTGCATGACCTGCACGCGACGATGCAGCACCTGCTCGGCGTCGACCATGAGCGGCAGACCTTCAAGTTCCAAGGCCGCTACTACCGCCTGACGGACGTCGCCGGGCACGTGGTCAAAGCCGTGATTGCCTAACGGTCGGACCGTCCACACTAGTGTCGGGGTGTCCAACGACTCGCCGGCTCCCGCCTCCGCCATCGCCTCCCGGTCCTTCCGGTACTACCTGGCGTCGATCGTCCTGGGCACCCTGGCCTTCCAGATCCAGAACGTCGCCGTCGCCTGGCAGGTCTTCCGTCTGACCAAGGACGAGGGCGCCAACGCGGCCCTCGCTCTCGGCGCGATCGGCCTGGCCGAAGTCATCCCCTTCGTGAGCACGGTGCTCTTCGCCGGCCACGTGGCCGACACCAACAACCGCCGCCGCATCGCCATCGGGGCGTTGTCCACGATGTTTGGGCTCGGCCTGCTCCTTTTCATTCCCGAATTCCTGACCGCCCGCTGGGCTCAGCTGACGGTGATCTACGGGGTCATCGTCCTAGGCGGCCTCGCCCGCAGCTTCCTCACGACCGCCCGCCAGGCCCTCATCGCGGAGATCCTCCCGCGCGACCTCATCCCCGGCGGCGTGCGCTGGCGCAACACGCTCTTCGAACTGGCCTGCGTGCTCGGCCCCGGCCTGGCCGGCCTGATGGTCTGGCTCGGCGAAAAGAGCGGTCTAGCCCACGCCGAGAACGTGGCCTACGCCGCGGTCGCCCTCTGCTTCGCGACCTCCCTCGGCCTCACCGTGGCGCTCCGGCCGACGCAGACCCTGCAGTCCCGCCACCCTGAGCCGATCTTCACGAGCCTCCGCCAAGGGATCGGCTTCATGCTGAGCCAGCGGGTGATGCTCGGGGCGTTCACGATGGACCTCTTCGCCGTGCTGCTCGGCGGCGCGGTCGCTCTGCTGCCCATCTTCGCCGACATGCTCCAGGTCGGCGCCTTCGGCTTCGGCCTCCTCCGGGCCGCCTCGTCCATCGGGGCGGTGTTGATGTCGCTCTACCTCATCGTGCGGCCGCCGCTGACCCACGCCGGCCCGACGCTTTACGGCTCCTTCGCCGTCTTCGGTCTGAGCACGATCGGGTTCGCGCTGTCCATCGCGCTGGCGAGCCTGCTGGGCCTCGGGCTGACCGCCGCCTTCGTCCTCTCGCTCCTGTTCCTGCTGATCGCCGGAGCAGCCGATGCGGTCAACGTCATCATCCGTCAGACGATCCTGCAGACCTCCGTCCCGCCCGAGATGATGGGGCGGGTCTCCGCCGTGACCGCGGTCTTCATCGGTTGCTCCAACGAACTGGGCATGGCCGAGTCCGGCCTGGCCGCCCGCCTCATGGGCACGGTCAACTCGGTCGTCTTCGGCGGCCTGGCGACTTTCGGCGTGATGGGCCTGACCCACTGGCGTTTCCCCGAGCTTTGGCGGCTCCGGAAAGTCGGCCACGAGTCCGTCCGCTGACCCTCTTGGGCTTGCGGGGACCGCGGCGGCTGTCTCATATCGGGACACCCCTATGAAGCTACTCCGCCTGCTCCCCTGCCTGCTGGCTGTCAGCCTGTTCGGTGCCGACCCCAAGAAGCCCGACTACGACTCCCAGTATGTCCTCGGCCCCGACTCCCAGGAGAAGCCCGGCGTACCTAAGGGCGAGGTCACCGAGTACGAGCTGACCGACTCGAAGGCTTTCCCTGGCTACGGCCGCAAGTGGGCCCTCTACGTCCCCAAGCAGTATGATCCGTCCAAGGAAGCCTGCCTGATGGTTTTCCAGGATGGCCTCGGTTACGCCTCGCGTAACGGCCAGTGGCGCGTGCCGGTCGTCTTCGACAACCTCATCGCCCAGAAAAAGATGCCGGTGACGATCGCCCTCTTCATCAACCCGGGCTTCATCCCCGACCCGAAGAACCCCAAAGGCAAAGACAAGAAGGGCAAGCCTCTCGGCAAGTCGAACCGCTCCTTCGAATACGACAGCGTCACCGGTCTCTACCCGAAGTTCCTGGTCGAAGAGATGATCCCGCTCGCCGAATCCAAGGGCGTCAAGATCTCCAAGGATCCGCTTCGTCGCGG
>Ga0163212_1000031_pt1 | contig 61393 bp, 56 predicted proteins | sample Malawi_45m_30L_FD_113532 | JGI IMG/M metagenome (GOLD analysis project Ga0163212, IMG submission 113532) | Freshwater microbial communities from Lake Malawi, Central Region, Malawi to study Microbial Dark Matter (Phase II) - Malawi_45m_30L | ecosystem: Environmental > Aquatic > Freshwater > Lake...
CGCCAAAGCTCACCACCACGCACCACGAAGCGCTTGCAGGGCAGCGCATCGAGGATTTCATTGGCAAAAACTATCCCCGCGAAATCTTTGGGTAAAGAATCGAGCCAATCCAGCTTGATCTTACCGGCTGCTGTGCTCGCCAAAAGTTGCTGCTGGCGCGCGCGCAGATCAGCGCTGACCTCGAGCAGCCGGTAATGCTGCAGCGGCGAATCGCCGCTTGACAGCACCCCGAGCGCCTCGGCTGCGAATTGGCCAGTGCCCGGACCGAATTCAAGGACTTCGTGCGCCTTCTGCCCGGTAAGCCAGTCAATGAATCGGCGCGCACAGCAACGCGCGAACAGCGGTGAAATCATCGGCGCAGTCACAAAGTCGCCCGCAGCACCGAATTTGTTGGCCCCGGCGCTGTAGTAACCGAGACCCGGCGCGTACAGCGCGAGTTGCATGTACTCGGCAAACGACAACCACCCGCCCGCCGCCGCCATACGCTCGGCGATGCGCTCGGCAAGCCGCCGGGAATGCGCCAGCGCGTCGACTCCAGGCAGGGGCAGCATTGCGCGCTCGGTTATGAGACTCATCGCGTCGTGGCCACGCAAGCCGCGGCTGCGCAGATGGGGTAACCCGCAGGATTCTGGGTCATGCCGCGAGTCTCGGTCATAATGCGTTTGTCATGACGCTCGACACTTCCCTGCAGCCCCCCGTCAGACCCGACCAGCCGCTTGCCGGTAAGGTTGCGTTGATCACGGGAGGCGCACGTCGGGTCGGTGCAGAGGTTGCTCGCGTGCTGCATGGCGCCGGTGCCGACATCGTCGTGCATTATCAAAATTCTGCGCGTGGCGCCGCGGCCTTGGTGAAGAGCCTGGAAGAGACACGCGCCGGCAGCGCTGCCAGCATCAGCGCCAACCTGCTCGAGACCGCAAGACTGGGCGAACTCGTGAGCTTTACGCTGCAGCGTTTTTCGCGTCTTGACATCCTCATTAACAATGCCTCGACCTTCTACCCGACGCCGGTCGGCGAAATCACCGAAAATCATTGGGACGATCTGTTGGGCTCGAACCTCAAAGCCCCACTTTTTCTGTCGCAGGCCGCGGCGTCCGCGCTGCGCTTGTCGCAGGGTCTTGTTTTGAACATCGTCGATATTCATGGCATGCGGCCGCTGCGCCACTACCCGGTGTACGGTATCGCAAAAGCAGGGCTCATCATGCTCACCCGCTCGCTCGCTCGCGAGCTCGGCCCGCAGGTGCGCGTCAACGCCATCGCGCCAGGTCCGGTGATGTGGCCCCACGATGGCGTCGCCGATGCCGTACTCCAACAAAAAATCGTGGGCCGAACCCTGCTCAAGCGTACGGGGTCGGCTCTCGACATCGCGCGTACTGCGCTTTTCTTTGCTGCCGACGCGCCCTACATCACAGGGCAGATTATGCCGGTCGACGGCGGTCGCAGCGTCGCCTGGTAACTGCGAAGCGCAGCAGCGCTTCACCCCGCCTCCGCTGACCCGCGGTTGGCGAGCCCGAGAGCGACGCGCGTCATGGCGTGTTCGGCGTGGTCGAACCGCGCCCATAGCGCCGCGATGGTTTCGCCCACCGTCAGATGCACAATCTCGCCCGCGATCTCAGCCAGCGGCCCCAACATGTATGGCCGGCGCAAAAGATCCGGCCGTGGCAGCACGAGACCCGGCCGATCGGTGATGAGATCGCCGTACAACAGGATGTCGAGATCCATGCTGCGCGGTGCCCACTTCGGTGCATCGCGCGTGCGACCGCAAAGACCCTCGATGCGCTGCAATTCATTGATGACCTCATCGACACTGCGCGGGGTGTCGAACCCCACAACGTAGTTAATGAAATCCTCACCCTCAAAACCGACGGCGGCATTACGATAAGCCGACGAGAAATCGACCTTGCCGTAAGAGCGCTGCAACTCTTTCGCCGCCAAACGCAGGTTGCGCACGGCATCGACGTTGCTGCCCGCAGCGACGTATACCCGAGTCATGACGCGACGATGCACTGCAGACCGCTAACCTGCAGATTGCTCGACCGCTCGCTCACGAGGCAGCGGCGAGATCGGCACGGGTACGCTCGATGGCGACGCCCACGTCGCGCGAGCCACGGATCGCACCCGGTTTATTCACCGAGAGCCGAACCCACTCGATGCTGAATTCTTTGATAAGTATCATCGCTATACGATGCGCCATCGTCTCGACCAGCATGAACTCGGACGACTCGACGAAGCCGATGACACGCTTAGCGACGCTCTTGTAATCGAGCGTATCGACGACATCGTCGTTGACCGCGGCACGCGCGCAGTCGACCGGCAGCTCTAAATCGATCTGTACGTGCTGCTTGATGCGGCGCTCCCAATCGATGAAACCGATGATGCACTCGACCTCCAATCCGCGAAGGAAGATCGTATCGCCTCTTTTGCTCGTCATCTGCTCAAAACTCCTGCTTGACCTGCTCTCGGTAACCCGGCTCGCGCTGCTGGCCCGGCGGCCGCAGCGTATCGAGTGGCCACTGCGCTCGCGCGCGAATTCCCATCCCGTCACGCTCACCGGCGCTCAGCCGCGCCCCGCCCGCGACCGCAATCATGGCTGCGTTATCGGTACAAAACTCGAGGCGCGGGTAGTACACGCGCACGCCGGCCCGGGCCGCTGCTGCATCGAGCCGTTCACGTAAACGACGATTGGCACTCACGCCACCCGAAACCACGAGCGCATCGAGACCCGTCGCGGACATGGCGCGCAAACTCTTGGCCACCAGGGTGTCGACCACCGCTTCTTGCAGCGCATGCGCGATGTCGGCACGTTCCTGATCGCCCTCCTCCGCTGGCAGCGCACGCACCGCGTGCAGCACGGCTGTCTTCAGCCCCGAGAAACTAAACTCGAGCCCGGGCCGATCGAGCATGGGGCGCGGAAATTCATGTCGCTTTGCGCGACCGCGCTCGGCCAAGCGCGCGAGATGTGGACCACCCGGATAAGGCAATTCCAGCAATTTCGCGCTCTTGTCAAAGGCTTCTCCTGCGGCATCGTCACGCGTTTCACCAAGCAGCGTGTAGCGACCGATGCCCGCGCATTCGATTAGCATGGTGTGTCCACCCGACACCAACAGCGCGACATGCGGATAAGGTGGCGGCTCGGGCTCGAGCAAGGGCGCAAGCAGGTGGCCCTCGAGGTGATGCACGCCGATGGTCGGCACACCCCAAGCCTGCCCAAGCGCTTGCGCGAGCGCAGCACCCGTGAGCAACGCCCCGATGAGACCAGGTCCTGCGGTGTAAGCGATACCGTCTATTTTAGCCGCGGAATCCCCGCCCGCCGCCTGCGCCAGCACGCGCTCGACGATCGGCAGCAAGCGTTGCACGTGATCGCGCGACGCCAGTTCGGGCACGACACCACCATATATTTGATGCAAATCGATTTGCGAGAACACCTCGTGCGCGAGCAAGCCGCGACCGGTTTTATACACCGCCGCCGCCGACTCGTCGCAGGAAGATTCGATCGCCAAAATACGCATGAATGATTCCGAATTTTGCCTTTTGCCCGGAGGCTCATTAGAATTCTCGCCCCTGTTACCGCAGGGCGCGATAGGAATACCATACTAATCAAAGGGGTTGAGGTTTCGATGCCGAGCGTTCGTGTTCGTGAAAATGAGTATTTCGACGCTGCCCTGCGTCGTTTCAAGCGCGCCTGCGAGAAAGCCGGTGTGCTTACCGAGCTGCGCCGCCGCGAATTTTACGAAAAGCCGACGCAAGAGCGGAAGCGAAAAAAGGCGGCCGCCGTGAAGCGGCACCAGAAGCGCTCTTCGCCGCGCATCAGCGCGCCCCGCGCCCGCTGATTCAGCTCGCAGATCCGCAGAGGCCCACGATGTCGCTCAAAGAGCGCATCACTCAGGATATGAAGGACGCGATGCGCTCCGGTGACAAGGCGCGTCTCGCGAATATTCGTATGCTGCAGGCTGCGATTAAGCAGCGCGAAGTTGACGAGCGCATCACGCTCGACGATGCGCAGGTGCTTGCGGCCATCGAAAAGATGATCAAGCAGCGTAAAGAGGCCATCAGCCAGTTCGAAGCTGGCGGCCGAGCGGATCTAGTCGCAAAAGAAGCCACCGAGATCAAGCAGTTGCAGGCTTACTTGCCGCAGCAACTCTCATCCGCCGAACTTGAAGCCCTGATTGTTGCTGCGGTCGCCGAAACCGGCGCCTCCAACATCAAAGACATGGGCAAAGTGATGGGCCTTCTCAAAACCCGCGCCGCAGGCCGTGCCGATATGGGCGCCGTCAGCGCTCTCATTAAAGCGAAGCTCGGCGGCGGCTGATCCAACCCCGTATCCTTGTCGCCCATGAGCGGGCGCAACTCCGGGCGCATTCCCCAGAATTTCATCGACGAGCTGGTCGGTCGTACCGACATCGTCGAACTCATCGGCGCGCGGGTGCCGCTAAAGAAAGCAGGGCGCGAGTTCCGCGCCTGTTGCCCGTTTCACGATGAAAAAACGCCGTCGTTCTGGGTCAGCCCGGACAAGCAGTTCTATCACTGCTTCGGCTGCGGCGCGCACGGCACCTCGCTTGGCTTCCTGATCAACTACGACCGGCTGAGCTTTCCGGAAGCGGTCGAAGAACTGGCCGCGCGCGCCGGCGTCGAAGTGCCGCGCGAAGCCCGCGCCGACGACGGTCGCAGTCGCGACGGAGGCGATCTCGCCAAACTGATGGATGAAGTCGCCAAGTACTGGGCGAGCAAACTCAAGGCCGACGCGCGCGCCTCGCACTACCTGTTCGAGCGCGGTCTGACCGCCGAGACCATTCAAAAGTTTGGTATCGGATATTCGGCCAATTCATGGAATGACGCGCTCGATCGTTTCGCTCGTGATTCAAAACAGCGCGAAATGCTCCTCGCGTGCGGCCTTGTGATCGAGCGCGAGGGCAGTGCCGGTCGCGATGGCGACCGCTACTACGACCGCTTTCGCGACCGTGTGATGTTCCCGATTCGCGATGCGCGCGGACGGGTGATCGCCTTCGGCGGCCGCATCATCGAGCAGGGCGAACCCAAGTACCTCAACTCCCCCGAAACCACGCTGTTCCACAAGGGCCGCGAGTTGTACGGGCTGTACGAAGTCCGACAAAGCCGTGCGCCGCTGCGCCGGCTGATGGTGGTCGAGGGCTACATGGATGTCGTACGCCTGCATCAGGCGGGTATTTCCTACGCCGTGGCCACGCTCGGTACCGCGACCACGCCTGAGCATTTGAAGCGCGCCTTTCGGCTGGTGAGCGAAGTGGTCTTCGCCTTCGATGGCGATCGTGCGGGGCGTGCTGCGGCTTGGCGGGCGCTCAACAATTCTTTGGCTGAGATTCGCGAAGGGCGGCAACTCAAATTTTTGTTCCTGCCCGATGGCCACGACCCCGATACCTTAGTCGGTGAAGAGGGTCGCGAGGCTTTAGAGGCGCGACTCGATAGCGCGCTGCCGCTCTCGGAATATCTGGTGCGAGAACTCGCGACGCATGTTGATCTGGCTCATGCCGACGGCCGCGCACGCTTCGCGGAACTCGCGCGGCCACTCGTCAGCAAAATCCCCGCGGGCGTTTATCGGGAACTTTTGGTTGAGCGCCTCGCCGAGGCCATCCGCCTGCCTGCCTCGCGCCTGCGTGATCTGTGGGCGAACGCGGCAATCGAAACCAGCCGTGGCCCGCGCGCGCCAAGCACATCGCGGCTGCAAAACGCGGGCGGTCGTGGCGGCACCGGCGGCAGCAAATCGTCGGTGACGGCGGGCCGCGGCGGTCTGATGCGACAAGCGGTGCTGATGCTCGTGCATCACCCGAAGGTGGCGGCTCGACTGCAAGAGGCCGATCTCGCCACGCTCACGGGGCTCGATGAATCCGGTGCCGACATCCTCCGCGCGCTGATCGCCGATTTGCGCGAGCAACCCTGTGCGAGCACCGGGCAGCTGCTCGAACGCTGGCGCGAACGCCCGGAGGCCGGGCGATTCGCGCGTCTTGCGGCCATCGAGTCGCTGATCCTTGGCGAAGAGGCGGCCTTGCAGGAGCTGCGCAACGCCCTGGCACGCATGCACAACGAACAGCGGCGACGACGCTTTGACGCGCTGCTAGAACGCGAAAAGTCTGTGGGGCTGTCACCCGACGAACGCACGGAACTGCGACAGCTGATGACGAGTCGCGCAGGCGGTCCGAGCAGCCCCGCTCGCCGCTAACGAGACGGGTCGGCGCTGGTCAGAAACAGCGTTTTCGCGTATATTTTCTGGTTCGCTTCTTCCGGCACGGGCAACGCCCGACAAACACCCCATGAGAAAGAAAAGCAAGGCTACTTTCGGCAAGAAACCTGCGCGCCCAGCTGCCGCCCGCAAGGCGGCACCGGTAATCAAGCCTGTTGCCAAGCCGGCGGCAAAGGCCGCCAAAGCAGTCGCCCCGAGGCCCGCGGCATCCCCCAAGCCTGCTGCCTCCAAATCGGTACAGAAGCCTGCAGCCGCCGTTGTTAAGGCCCCGGCGGCAAAAGCCGCGGTAGCAGCGAAGTCCACCCCGGTCAAGGCGCCAGCCCGAAAGGCGGCCGCCAAGGCCGCTGCGCCGGCCAAGCCAGCTGCGACTGCAAAAGCCGCTGCACCGATTAAGCCAGCCACATTCGGCAAGCTCGAGGCTAAACCGGCCGCACCGTCGACGCTAGCACTCGCTGCAGCCCCTGCAGCGACCGCCACCGCAGCGCCCGCAGCAGCAGCAACCAAGCCGTCGAAGTCCAAGGCAGCCAAAAGGGCTAACACAGAAGGCAGCAAGGTCCTCGCTATGCCCGAGCGGCGCCCGCTCGCACTGCCCGAGGAGCGTCAGTCACAGCTCAAGCAACTTATCGCGCTCGGCAAGGAGCAGAGCTACCTCACCTACTCGCAGGTCAACGATTACCTGCCTTCAGAAATCGTCGATCCCGAACAGATCGAAGAGGTCATCAATACTATCAACGAAATGGGCATCCCGGTGTATGAAAAAGCACCGGAGAGCGAGTCCATCCTCGCGCCCGAGACCACCGCGCCCTCAGATGAAGAGGCTATCGAAGAGGCGGCGGCGGCGCTTGCCGCACTCGATGCCGAATTGGGCCGCACTACCGATCCGGTGCGTATGTACATGCGCGAAATGGGCACGGTTGAACTGCTGACGCGTGAGGGCGAAATCAGCATCGCCAAGCGCATCGAAGAAGGTCTCGACTCGGTACGTACGCAGATCTCGCTGTACCCGCCGACGTACGGGTTCATCTCCCGAGCATACGAGAATGTGAAGGCCGGTACCGGTCGCCTCGCCGACATCATCGTCGGCTTCATCGACCCAAACGCCCCTGACGTCATCGCCCAGCCACACAGCCCGTCTAAAGTTGAAGCGGCGGCGCCTGCAGAGTCCGAGGAAGAATCCGACTCCAGTGACGATAGTGAAGAGACCGTCGACACTGGTCCCGATCCGGGCGAGACAGCCAAGCGCTTTGCGTCGATGCAAAAGCTGTATGCAACAATGCTTAATTCCTATGCCAAAGTCGGTATGGAAAACCCGAAGACACAGAAGATCCGGAGGAAACTCGCCGCCGAGTTCATGGAGCTCAAGCTGTCGCCGAAGATGTTCGATGCGCTGATCGACAATCTGCGCGCGCACGTCAATGAAATCCGCCAGCTCGAGCGCGACGTTATGGTAATCGCTGTTCGCGATGCCGGCATGCCGCGCAAAGAATTCATCGCCTCATTTCCACACAACGAGACCAACGACCGCTGGGTCGCAAAGCATGCCAAGGCCGGGAAGAAGTGGTCGGCCCTGCTTGGTCGTTTTGCTGACGACATCCGTAAGAAGCAGTTGCTGTTGGGCGAAATCGAGAGGATTCACTACCTCGCCATCTCCGAGATCAAGGACATCAATCGCGAGGTGTCAATCGGTGAGGCCAAGGCACGGCGCGCCAAGAAAGAGATGGTTGAGGCCAACCTGCGTCTCGTGATCTCGATTGCAAAGAAATACACCAACCGCGGACTGCAGTTCCTCGACCTCATCCAGGAAGGCAACATCGGCCTGATGAAGGCGGTCGACAAGTTCGAATATCGTCGCGGCTACAAGTTCTCGACCTATGCCACATGGTGGATCCGCCAGGCCATCACGCGTTCGATTGCCGACCAGGCGCGCACCATCCGCATTCCGGTGCACATGATCGAAACCATTAATAAGCTGAACCGCATTTCGCGGCAAATGCTGCAAGAGATGGGTCGTGAGCCCACGCCCGAAGAATTGGCTGTGCGCATGGAGATGCCGGAAGACAAGGTTCGTAAGGTCCTCAAGATCGCCAAAGAACCGATCTCGATGGAAACACCCATTGGCGATGACGAAGACTCGCACCTAGGCGATTTCATTGAAGACACCTCGGTAGACTCGCCGATCGACCAGGCTACGGCCGAATCACTGCGCGAGACCACTCATGCCGTGCTCTCGCAACTGACGCCGCGCGAAGCCAAAGTATTGCGGATGCGCTTCGGTATCGATCTCAGCACCGACCACACTCTCGAAGAGGTCGGTAAGCAGTTCGACGTCACGCGTGAGCGTATTCGTCAGATCGAAGCCAAGGCCTTGCGCAAGTTGCGTCATCCGAGTCGCTCGGAGCAGCTGCGCAGCTTCTTAATCGAAGACTAAGGACTGTCGCAGCAGCGCGCGCAGAGTCTGCCTGAATGAAACTCGCGCAGCTCCGCGATCTGGTCACGATCGTCGAGTCGGGCTTCAGCATCTCGGCGGCAGCCGAGAAGCCGCACATCTCGCAGTCACTGGTCAGCCGGCAACTTAAAGTCCTCGAGGACGAGGTCGGGCTAGAGTTCTTTGTGCGCGATGGCAAAGCCCTCACGAGGCTCCACCCCCAAGGGTCAGCGGGTCTCTAAGCGTGCGTAGCGCGTGCTGCGCGAGACCCAGGCCATCCGGGCGATGTCTCTCGATGCCCTTTATCCCGAACGGGGCTCGTTGTCGATCGAGACCACGCATACGCAGGCGCGATACGTACTGCCCTCGATAACCGTACCATTTTACAAACGCTATCCGAAGGTGAAGCTGCATTTGCAGCAAGGGACTTCCAAACAAATCGCCGACATGCTGACGGCCGGGCAAGTCGATATCGCCATCTCGACCAGAGCTCGTGAACGGTTGCAACACTGCATCTTGCCGCCTTGCTACGAGTGGTACCGCAGAGTCATCGCGCCCGAGCAATATTCGCTCGCGCGTAGCAAAACACCGACGCTGGCCAAGCTTGTGGCCGATCCGCTTGTGACCTAATGTCTTAAATATGATGGGCCCCGCCTCACTCCCCGACGCCTTTGCTGCCGCGGGACTCGACCCGATATCGCCTTGGCGGCGCGCGATGCAGACGTCATCAAAACTTCTGTGCGCCCGGGCTTGGGCGTGGGTATCGTCGCGGCAGTTTTTTGCGCCGCTACAGCCTCGATTTCATCCAGGGGCTCGCCCCGTATCTTGAGCTTGACCAGATTCAAAAAGCAGAACGGGCCACCGATCAGTCCGAGGTCGACGCTTTGTTCGCAAGCGAACCACTGCCGATATACGCCTGACCCGCCGACATCCTTTCGCTAGAATATCGGCCATCCTGCTCCAAAAAAGTTCGCAGAGGAACACGCAATGGCTATGATCTCGATGCGACAGCTGCTCGACCACGCTGCCGAGCACGGCTATGGAGTCCCCGCCTTCAACGTCAACAACCTCGAGCAGGTTCAGGCGATCATGCAGGCTGCCGACAAGACCGACAGCCCGGTGATCATGCAGGCCTCGGCGGGTGCGCGTAAGTACGCCGGCGAGCCCTTCCTGCGTCACCTCATCGAGGCCGCCATAGAGAGCTATCCGCACATTCCGATCGTGATGCACCAAGACCATGGCGCAAGCCCCTCGGTGTGTGTGCAGTCGATCCGCTCGGGCTTCTCGAGTGTGATGATGGACGGCTCCCTCAAAGAAGATGGCAAGACACCGGCATCGTACGAGTACAACGTCGAAGTCACGCGACATGTGACGCGCATCGCCCACGCTGTCGGCGTATCGGTTGAAGGCGAGCTCGGTTGCCTCGGCTCACTTGAGTCAGGTAAGGCCGGCGAAGAGGACGGCCACGGTGCCGAGGGCCGGCTTTCGCACGACCAACTGCTCACCGATCCCGATCAGGCCGCGGACTTCGTCGCCAAGACTGGTGTTGACGCCCTGGCCATTGCCATCGGCACCTCGCACGGTGCCTATAAATTCAGTCGTAAACCCACCGGTGACATTCTCGCGATTCAGCGCATCCGCGAAATCAACAGAAAGATCCCCAACACCCATCTCGTCATGCACGGGTCGTCATCAGTGCCGCAAGAATGGCTGAAGGTCATCCGCGAAAACGGCGGCAAACTACCCGAAACCTATGGCGTACCCGTCGAAGAAATTCTCGAGGGCATCAAGCACGGCGTACGCAAGATTAATATCGACACCGATATCCGGCTCGCCATGACCGGTGCCATCCGCCGTCACTTCAAGAGAGATCCAGCCGAATTCGATCCACGAAAATACTTGAAAGAAGCGACGCTCGCAGCGCGGGAGATTTGCATTGCTCGTTACGAGGCGTTCGGCTGCGCCGGCGAGGCGTCATCTATAAAAGTATTGCCGCTCGAAACGATGGCGAAGCGCTACGCCGCCTGACCACTGCCGCGCGACAAGCGGCATTGCGCAACATCGAAAGGGTGTGGGCTCGCGCTTACGGCTTTTTTATGGTCGTTTTTTATGCACCTGATCGAATCGTATCTCCAACTCCACGTTCGCGCCGCGTAGCTGATCGACCACATCCTTGGCCCAATCGAAGTAAGCACGCTGCCGATCTATGGACCAGCCGTTAGGCGGCGCAGAAATTATGCTGCGCAAGTTGCAGATCTTATCGGCGAGTTTGACTTGCCGCGCCGCCAGCGAAGCGAGTCGCGCCCGGGACACCTGTAACTTCTTGCGTGCTCGCCAACGCAGCGAGCGCTCGTCCGTCACCTCCATGACGATAAGCGCAACCTGCTCGCCAAACTCACCCTGAAGCTCTTGCAGCGACGTCGGCGTATCTTCGATGGTGTCGTGCAGCAGCGCGGCAGCGAGCACCACCGGATCCCGCACTCCCCCCTCAAACCAAAGTACCTCCGCAAGATCAAGCGGGTGGTTGATGTAAGGCAGATGTCCTCGACCCTTACGCCGTTGATCCCGATGCTTCCACGCCGCAAAACGCGCAGCCCGCAATACAAGGCCAAAATCGGCCGTATCGACAGTAGCGAGGTGACTGCGGGGCATGCGCGATTGACCGTCCGCTCTCAGGGCGTGAACACCGACCGCATCTCGCGCACGAAGCCCGCGAGATCACGCAGCGTATGTCCGGTGATTTCTCTAAAAGTCGATGTGGTTTCAACGACATAGCGCGCCGCGATTTCGGTGAAAATCTCGCAGACCGCATCGAGATAACATTTACTTGCGATTAACTTGCCGAGGTAAGCCTTGTGCTCAGCGGGATTTTGCTGTTCGGGAGCAATCCGTCGCCCTTGTTCACGACTGAAAATCTTCGCAGCCTCATCAAAGCTCAGCATGTCGGGGCTGGTGATATCGTGATTCTTGTTTTCGTATCCCAAGGTCGAAAGACAATGCGCCGCGAAGAATCCTGTATCGCGCGAGTCCGCCATGGCGGCAGCACCGTGCTCACCAAAAGGATAAAATAATTGGTGTTTAGACTTAATAGTCACAGCGTTCGCCATGAAGTTCCGCATGAAAAAAACAAGGTCGCACCATCGTCCAGGCCACGCCCTTCGACCGAATGAATCCCTCGGAGTCCCAATGCATCCGATGTGTATATATCTTGGCTGTCGACAGAGACTCCATCTAGGAAATCTTTAGTAAGGTGTTACGCACCGCACTCGACGGCGACATCGAAGATTCGCTTTTCCATAGTCAGCTGGTTTTCGCCATTCGGCAGGATGACCGCGACTTTACTCACCCCGCACATCGCCGCGCGCAGGCTATCGGTATCACCCGCATCGCCAAAGGCCAGTTCGACTCCCAGCGCGGCGAGCATTGCCGCCGTGTCCTTGGTTACCTCCCGGAGTTCTGACGCCGGGCCCTCTGGCAAGCAGCTCCGTTGCGGCGTGGCCTCCGGTACGGCCAGTCGCTCCCGTAATCAGTATCATCAAGTCTCCCCCGTGAGATCGGTTTAATCGAATCACGAATGGATAACACACTCAACGAAGGCCAACCATGATTCCAAGCATCTGCGACCTCTCCGACGCGAATATCGGCAAAGTCCAGACTCTCCGTCCTGGATTTCGTCACTTCGGGCTACTGAGCAAATTCCACGGTCGGGTTACAACCATTCGCTGCCTTGAAGACAACGTACTCCTCAAGTCGACTCTCGGCACCTCCGGCGACAGACGCGTCATGGTCGTCGATGGTGGTGGCTCGCTCGAACGCGCGCTGTTTGGCGATATGCTCGGGGCACTGCTTCGCGACAACGGCTGGGCGGGCATCGTCATCAACGGCGCCGTGCGCGATGTGGAGGTTGTAGGGCAGATGCCGATTGCAGTTCGTGCGCTCGAGATCTGCCCGACCCAGCCCAACAAGCTGGGTACCGGCGAGCGTGATGTCGTTGTGAGCTTTGGCGGGGTCACATTTAACCCCGGCGACTGGCTCTACGCGGACGAGAATGGCGTCATTGTCAGTACGACGCCGCTGACGTAAGAGGTGGCTATTCCTGCCGATCTATAAGCCAACGTACTTTACCCGATAGGTCAGCAGGTCGAATAACCGCCTTTGAAAGCGGGACTCCCACATGCAAAAAACCGAGGATTTGCTCGTCTTCTGCCAAGCTAAGTGCCCGCTTCACCGTCGCACTGTAGGCGTGTGATCCGGTCTTCCAGGCAGCTCCAAGGTTCATCGAATGCGCAACGATCCAAAGATTTTGAATGGCGGCGCCCACTGCGACGAGCTGCTCAACCGCGGGTACTCTCGGATGCGGCTGCGGAAGCGCCGAAACAACAATGAGCACCGGTGAACGGAACGCCTTGGAAGCCTCGCGCTGCTGCGCCTCAGCGTCGGCGTCCGGCATCTTCTCCAATAACGCCGTACTCATCGCATCGCCCAAGACACCGCGAGAACTGCCTTCGAGGATCGTGAACCGCCAGGGCGCAAGTAAGCCGTGATCAGGCGCCCGTGCCGCCGCTATCAACAACGTTTCGATCTGGTGTCGAGCTAGAGGTATATCAGCAAATTTTTTTGTCGAACTACGGGAAACAATCGCTTCAAAAACCGATCCCGGCGCCGTGCTAGCTGAACTTCCAGTCACTTGCATCCTCCACCCACCACTGGGCGGGTGAAGGATACGTCAGACTCGACTTTGGGGGAATCCGCAGAATAAGTCGGGGTTGAATCGTGTTTCTGTCGGGCGGCCTGTCAACACAAGCAGCGAGCTAAAACTCATTAACGTACCATCACCGAGAATGACGACGAGAGATTGCACGGACTCCATACTTTGCGCGGAGACCGCACATAACAATAGCGCTCCAACGAGCGCACGACTACCCTTGGTTTTACGGTATCCAGTTATTTTCATTTGAAACTGCAAAAAATTTTTAGAGATTTACATCGGCTCGACATCGTGACGTTTTCTCCCTCATTTTCAAGCGCTACTTTCTGATATTTTAACGAAAAAACGCTCTAGACAGTTCGCATGTAGCACATATTTCGGATGCATTGGCGAAGCTCTACTTGATTCTGCCGATGGCTTTCAAGGTCTTTGTAAATAGAGGGTTTTCGTCCCCCAGGAATAACAAGGTAACGACTCTATCGAATGGAATTACGCTTGTGCGAGGATGTAGAAGCCCGAACGCTTGTGCCGTTTCACCCTCTGCTATTCCCACTCGTTCGCACGATCCATCGGCCAGCAGGATGTGACTGTCGAAAAAATCGACGTACCGATTGCTCTTGCGTGAGCTTGGCAACGAACGTACCCTTGCCTCGACGAAGAGCGATGTTTTGTGGTCTCGAGGGCGTCCATCGCCTCGCGTATAGTCCCTGGACTCACCCCGAGCTTCAGCGTAAGTGCTAGTCGCTCGGAAACACCCCTCGCCGGTCGCCACTCGCCCTCAACGATTTAGCGGACGAGCGTTTTCTGGATCTGCGCGTCGAGAGATCGGTAGGGCTAGCCCTCGATTTCCATGAGGATTTAATCCTCGCAAGGTCGGCGGCTAGGTGTAACAGGAGATTTTCGATTGTGGAGATGCGTTAGCATCGGCGCAAGCCGATGCTATCTATAAAAGTTACGAACGGAATTTATCCATGAGCCGCTGGATCCTCGCCCTCGATCAAGGTACGACGAGTTCACGCTCCATTCTTTTCGATCACGCTGGTAATATCGTCGCGACGGCGCTTCGCGAGTTCACGCAGCATTTCCCGCAATCGGGCTGGGTTGAACATGACGCACTCGAGATCTGGAGCACCCAGCGCGCAACCATCGATGACGTTTTGAAAAAGGCGGCCGCGAAACCCGGGGACGTTGCCGCAGTCGGGATTACCAATCAGCGCGAGACAACGGTTCTTTGGGATCGTGCGACCGGCCTGCCCATTGCCCCGGCCATTGTCTGGCAAGATCGCCGCACCGCAGAGGCGTGCTCCGCACTACGCGCCGCCGGACACGAGGCAGAAGTCACGCGGCGCACTGGCTTACTACTCGATCCGTATTTCTCGGGTACCAAATTCGCATGGCTATTGGATCACGTGCCGCACGCACGCGTCCGGGCTGAGCGCGGCGAGCTGTGCCTCGGCACGATAGACAGTTGGCTCGCCTGGAAGCTGTCGGATGGCAGATACCACATTACCGATGTCACCAACGCGAGCCGCACGTTACTGCTCAATCTCGACGGCGAGTGGGACGAGAGCATGCTCAACTTGCTGCGTATCCCGAGAGCTGTACTACCAAGAGTGCTACCATCATCGTTTGACGCTGGTATCACGATCGCCGTCGGCGATGCCGAAGTACCCCTCACCGGTCTTGCCGGTGATCAGCAATCGGCGCTGTTTGGGCAGGCTTGCCTGCAACCTGGCATGGCAAAGAATACCTATGGTACTGGCTGTTTCATGCTGATGCATACGGGAACACGACCGCTTGCTTCGCATCATCGATTGCTCACCACTATCGCGTGCACGCCCGGCACAGGCGAGCGGCGCGGACCGCTGCAATATGCCTTGGAGGGCAGCGTTTTTATCGGCGGTGCCGTCGTGCAATGGTTGCGCGACGGTCTTGGCTTCGTGAATCATGCCGAAGAAATCGAGGCGTTGGCCACCAGCGTTGCCGATCATGGTGGGGTTTACGTAGTTCCGGCGTTCACTGGTCTCGGCAGTCCGCATTGGGATCCGTTCGCGCGCGGCTCGATCGCGGGCATCACGCGCGGCACGACGCGCGGACATATCGCCCGTGCTGCGCTCGAAGCAATAGCCTTTCAGAGTGCAGAGTTGTTACTCGCCATGCAGGAAGATGCGGCGGTGCCGTTGTACGAACTGCGGGTAGACGGCGGCGCCTCACGTAATGATTTTTTGATGCAGTTTCAATCAGATCTTTTAGGCGTGCCGGTGATCCGACCTACTGTGACCGAGACCACGGCGTTGGGCGCGGCCTATCTTGCGGGCCTCGCGACCGGCTTCTGGAAATCGACCGACGAGATCGCGGCCCGCTGGCGCGTAGAGCGTCGCTTCGAGCCGACGATGTCCCGCGATGCGGCGGCTGTACGAATGCACGAGTGGTCGCGCGCGGTCAAACGCTCACTCGGCTGGGCGAGCAGCTGAACTCGGCGAAGGCTGCCAGCAGCTAATCGCCATCAAGTTTATTGATAGTAGCTAGTCGCCGTCGCAACGTTCAGATCCGTTCTTTAGTCGCGTTTGATGCGAGTGTACGAATTTGTTTCCGTATACATCTTCGCCTTTGTGATATCGACGACCGACGCCGTCGGGTCGTAGCGGATCGCGTTCGGTACGTTCGCGACCGAAGTCACGCGCTGCCTGCTGCTCGGCAGCGATCTGCTCAGGCGTGAATAGAGTACACCCATCGACGATATCGAAGTTTTCGACAAACTGGCGGGGTGTGGGCAAGACACCGGCGATGACGTCGCCCACCTCAATCTCCACCGGAAAATTCGTGCGGGTAATTTTGAGATTGAAGGTGAAGTCGCGGCGTAGGTTGTCAGTCTCGACCACACCCGTCATATTCTGCAAGCCATCAATGAAATAATTAGGTGGCTGTAAGGTCATGAGGTTGATGCCGGGCGGCGTGCGCAACGCGAAGGCCGTCTGAACAGTGACGATGCCAAGCCCGAAGTTGGAGACCATGGTCTGCAGATTACCATGACGGATCTCGTCTTCGTTGTTGTGTATTTTGACTGTGGTATCCGCAGGGTCCGGACCGCCATTCCAAAGAAAGGTTGCGCGCCACAAGGAGCGCATAGCAAGCCCGTACTGATTACCGATCACCAGCGGCAGGCAAAAATACGCATGACGCGAGAACCAGTCGCGCTTATTACGCCCACGCAGATTGAAATAGACCTGCGCGTGCTTTCCACGATAAAAATCGTCATAGGGAATAGCAGCGATAGTATTATCCGGGACCTTGATCATATGACAACACGTTCCAGCTTAAAATTCGAAGCGATGGTCAGCGTCGAAAGTAATGAAAGACGCGATGGTATGTCGCATGCCGCGTGTCACTCGACGTACTCCATGCAGGAAAAACATCGTGCCTGGAAACACCACTAGCATACGCGGTCGGGGCTTAAGCTCGAGCCCAAGATTCGGGAAGTGGATCTCACCGCCATCATAGTCATCGTTCAAGTAAATGACCGTAGCGAAGTCACGCCAAGGATAAGGGTGCGGAGCCGCACGCGGATTTTCGTTGTCAGCATGCGGTTCTAACTCGTAACCGGGCGGCCAGCGCGCGTAGTTGATGAGGTCTGAGTAAAGCGGCGGCTGCGGTCCAAGCTGCTCGGTCAGCACGGCGGTGAGTTTGGCGATAGCCCGATCGCGAGTCTGGCGAAATATTCCGCGGATATGCTCATCGTCGATATCCGTGGGCGTGAGCGTCCGGCCTTTCCAATAATCGCCGGCATAAGGCATGCCGAAGGCGGCGTCATTACGCTCCGCGAAGTCGAGTAAAGCAGCATGTTCGTCAATGGTGAGAAACGTCGGATCGATCAGCGGAAAGATCGGTAGCGCATCTATATCTGCGCGGGACGCGCGCATTTGTTAAACCTCGGGCGCCGGCGACGGGCCCTTGGCGTCGGTCGTCTGGGCAGCGGCGTTTTCAACGGACTTGATTTGCGCCACACGCATCCGCAGCGTGCGCTCGATTACATCGAGCGCAGCGCCCTCCGGCCAGCCGTTGCGAATCATTAATTCAAGCACTGACTCCGGGCTTTTGCCGGCTTCGATTTGTTTGACGATCCAATGCCGCAGTTGCGGCGTGACCCTACCGTGACTCATGACGCGGAGGATAGCCGAGTCCCCTTCCAATGGGTAAGAGGGCGAAACCCACGCAAAGCGCTACCCCGAGCGGAAATAGCCAAGGAAATGCCACCAACTCACGGTCACTGGTAAACCCGAAAAACTGTGCGTTGTGGACCAGTAAGACCCCGATGAGTGAAACCACGACACCAAGCGGCGCATTACGGATCCGTTCGCGCGAGACACACAAGGCGAGCAGAAAAAGTCCGAGCATCGGACCATAGGTATACGCCGTCATGGCGAAAGCGAGCGGGATCAACCGTTCGTCGGAGCCTGCCAGCAGCAAGGCGAAGCCACCCAGAACAAACGCCCAAACGAGCACCAGAATGCGCGACAGTATCACCGCCCTCGACTCGTCTAGCGTCCCGTTGCGATGCCCCGCGTGAAACATGGTGATACTGGTCTCGGAAAGCGCCGAGAGCACTGGGCTCGACATTGCCGCCGCAAACAGCGCTGCCACCATGAATCCGCGTAGTCCAGTCGGCATCTCGGACAAAATAAATGTCGGGAAAATACGATCGACGTTTTCGGCGATCAGCGGTGCGAACGCCGGGTCGACCGCGTTCAAGCTGTAATAACCCCAAAGGGCGACGCCCACCATCAAAAATAACACCACCACCAGCTCGCCGAAGTTGCTGACATAAAGCGCAATACGCGCCTCGCGTACTGATCGACAACACAGCATGCGCTGCGTGTTTAACTGATCCGTGCCGTAGGCCGCAAGATTCTGGAACGGCATCGCGAGGGCACCGGCCCAAAGCGTGAAGTTGACGCGCGGGTCGGTGCTCCACTCGATGACATGCGTCTTGCCCGCAGAATCCGCAGCTGACAACAAGCCAGTTAGGCCATCGGGAAAGGTTTGCGTAACAAAAAGAATCGCCATTAAACCGGCGGCGACGAACATGCAGAACTGCAGCACGTCGGACCAAACCACCGCGCGAATTCCGCCGAGCATGGTGCTGAGCGCGGCCACACCTACGCTGAGCGCGACGCAACCGGCAAAATCGAGGCCGGTAAGCAACTCGAGGACGAGCGCGACCGCAAACACTCGAACACCCTGACCGAGCACCGCACCAATGAAAAAGAGTAGCGCCGACAGTTTGCCGAACACCGGGCCGAGCTTATCGCGGATGAAGTCGTAGGGACTCGCATAATTCTTTTCGTACAGACGCGGCAAAATGAAGTGTCCGAGAATGGTCTTGGAAATAAGCCCCGCCAAACAGAACTGCAGATAGCGAAAGTCGCCGCCTTGTGCGAATACCAGCGCCGGCACACCGATGAAGGTAACGCCGCTCACTGCGGTGGCGACGATCGACATCGACACGGCATACCAAGGCAAAGAGCGCGAACCGAGGAAGTACTCGCGTGTGCTGCCCTGCAAATCTTTGACGTGATGACCGATCCAGGTCACGAGGGCGAAATACGCCCCAACCATCGTCCAGTCGAGTACATGAAAATAATTGCTGCCCACGACCGATGTACCTCAGAGAATCGTTAGGTAGCCACGTCAGATCGCCCCGCTAGGCGACCGCCGACCGGCGCAGGGTCCGTCCCGAGCCGCGGCCCGGATAGACGCGACCGTTCGCACCAGGATACGCATAACCGTTGATGAGTATGCGACGTGGAACGTCCGATTCGTTCGCCATACTGCCGTGGATGGCGTAAGGACCAAAGAATAGAACGCTTCCTGCACGACCGGTGATAGTCACGGCTTGCGACTCATCGAAGAACGCTGGCGTGTCAGTGCGACCCATCGGTATGTTGTAGTCATAGGACTCGGCAGACAAGCGCAACGTATCGCTACCGCGGACCGCGCTGCGAGGAATGAACTTCAACGGACCATTAGCCTCGGTCATGTCATCGATGAGCATGATGGTCTGCACGTAGGAGCCGCGACCGTTGAGATCCCGCCAAGTGCCCGGGCCCTTGTCGCGGTGCTGCACATCCTGATGCCAATCGAAGGAGACCCCATCCCGCGGCATCTTGAAATGCGCCTGGCAAAGCAGTTGCTCGCAATGGTCGCTGCCGAGCAGATCGAGTGCGGGCTCGATCAAGCGCCGATCAGCGCCGAGCGCCAGCAGGTCAGGCTCTGCGCCTCCGGCCCATACAACCCGCTTGACGATGACCTCGCCTTTGGGCGGGGCTTCGAGCACGAAATAGGCGCCTTCATGGTCTTGGGTGCTACGCAAAACCTGCGCCGCGCCATACAGTCGCTCGAATGCCGCCCGGGCCGTGCGCATCTCATCGAGGCTGAACAGCCCCCCCACGACCGTCCATCCTTGAGCAAAGAACTCATCCACCTGTGCCACCGAAAATCTCATCACTGACACTCTAGCCGATCCGCAGCAAAGCAGGCGGGTCGACGAATGGATCGCTTGGTGCCAATATCGTTTGCGGTGGACTCTCGCCCGACCCACGGTCACTTTTCGACATCAGCGCCCGCCATGACCGATCGCAACCGAACTTTGGATGTGTTTCGCGGCGCGACCGTCGCCCTGATGATCCTCGTGAATAATCCGGGCTCATGGGCGAGTCTCTATCCGCCACTTGCACATGCGACTTGGCACGGGTGGACACTCACTGATCTGGTTTTTCCATTTTTTTTGTTTGCAGTAGGTAACGCTATTGCACTAACCCCGACGCGCACCACCAGCAACACCCAATTTTGGAAGCGCTGGACACGTCGAACGCTGCTGATATTCGGTATCGGTCTGTTGCTCAATGTCTGGCCCTTCGTCAAGTGGGGAGCGGATGGCAGCCTGCAGTTCAAAGAGTTCGAAACGCTGCGCATCATGGGGGTTTTACAGCGGATCGCCCTGTGCTGGGCGTGCGCGGCTCTGATCGTGCGTAGCGGCGGTGTACGTGCCGCCTGGTTTTGCAGCGCATTTTTGCTGATCGGCTATTGGTGGGCGTGTGTCGCTTTCGCCCATGGAGTCGACCCGTATTCACTCGAGGGTTTCTTTGGTACCACGTTGGATCGAGTGCTGCTCGGTGAATCTCACCTGTACCGCGGCGAAGGTGTGCCCTTCGACCCCGAGGGGCTTGCAAGTACCACTCCAGCCATCGCTCAGGTGCTACTCGGCTACGCAGTCGGCCACTTTTTATTGCAACGTCAGCAAGCGAAATCCCTCGTTCGCGACCTGCTGTTGATCGCCATAGTTGCCGCCGTAATCGGCTCATTCGCACACGAGCTGATGCCGATCAACAAAAAACTCTGGACGTCGAGTTACGCACTGTTGACGACGGGGCTGGCGACGCTATCGATTGCCGTGTTGCTGCAGTGCCTAGACCGATGGCGATGGCAGCATCTATTGATCGAACCGTTGCTGCGCGGCTGTGAGGCGTTTGGCCGCAATGCCCTGCTGATTTTCGCACTCACCGGCCTCGTACCGCGAACCCTTGCACTGATCCGCTTCGAAGAGAGTACTGACCTGGCAGGTAATCCGCAGTACGTGACGCTACTCTCTCGCTTGCATCGCGAATTCTTTGCGCCGTTGTCAGCCGATCCCCGACTTGGCTCTTTCCTGTTTGCAGTGGTGACACTGTTGGTCTATTGGCTTGTGGCAGAATGGCTACACCGACGACGCTGGTACTTCAAGGCATGATTTTGTACAGATGAAACACCGCTCGAAACTCTCCGCCGCTTTCTTATTGGTCTGGTCACTGCTGACTTCGCTGCCAGGCCTATCGGCCGAGCAGCGCAAGGTGGAACTCGGAATCGACGTTCTACTAGCGCCGGGCAGCCCTTATCTCGAACTGGTGGCGGGCAAGCGCGTGGGACTGATCACCAACCCGTCTGGCGTCGACGGCAACCTGGTGCCGACAGTCGATCGGCTCGCCGGAGATTCGCGATTGTCTTTGATCAGACTGTTTGGTCCTGAGCACGGCATCCGCGGTGAAGTTCCCGCTGGCGAAACCATCGCTGACGGGCGTGATCCGAAGACCGGCGTCGCCGTAGTGAGTCTCTATGGCAAAGAAAAGCGCCCCTCGAAGACGGCGCTGGCTGGCGTCGAAGTGATTCTTTTCGATATTCAGGATATTGGTTCGCGCACCTACACGTATATTTCAACGCTTGGGGAAGCACTGCATGCATGCGCTGCGACGCGTATTCCGCTCGTGGTCCTGGATCGGCCGAATCCCCTGGGTGGGCTGAACTTTGAGGGTACGCTCGTCGAAGATCGCTTCCGCAGCTTTATCGGCTGGGGTCCGGTGCCAGTGACGCATGGCATGACGCTCGGCGAAGTGGGTCGCTATTTCAATGACCAACTCGGCATCGGCTGCGATCTGCGTGTGGTGCCGATGCGCGGCTGGCGACGCTCGATGAGCTGGGATGACACAGGCCTCATCTGGAGCATCACCTCGCCCCATGTTCCCTCGGTAACCCAAGCCTATCTGTACACCACTACCGGTATGGTGGCCTCGACGGTCAAAGATATTAACGAGGGTGTCGGTTCAACGATGCCGTTTGAAATCATCGGCGCGACGTTTTTGGATGCCGCCCGGCTCGAAGAGTCGCTGCAGGCCTTGCAGCTTCCGGGCGTACTTTTCCAGGCCATCCACTACAAGCCGTTTTATGGCAAGTATCGCGATGCGCCGATGCAGGGCGTCCGCCTGCGCATTACCCATCCGTCGGCCTACCGACCATTGCGCTCGGCGGTTGCGATCCTCAGCACACTACGCAGGCTATATCCGGAACGCATCGTATTTCGCGAAGATCGGGCCATTGGCACACACTGGGGAAGTCTGAGCTTGCGTCAACAGCTCGAGGCCGGGATGGATATCGCCGCGATAGAAAACTCCTGGCTGTCGAACACCAAAGAGTTCGCCATCGCAAGACAACGCGCATTGCTTTACGACTAGCAGCGAACGCGAAATCGGCGCCTCTCAGCTCTTCAGCGCCACCAGTACCTCATCGAGCATTTTCTTTGCATCGCCGAAGAGCATGCGGTTGTTGTCCTTGACGAACAGCGGGTTGTCGACGCCCGCATAACCCGAAGCCATCGAGCGCTTCATCACGATCGAAGTTTTCGACTTCCAGACCTGCAACACGGGCATGCCGGCGATCGGGCTCGTCGGATCATCTTCAGCGGCCGGATTCACGATATCGTTCGCGCCGATCACGATCGACACGTCGGTACCCGGGAAATCGTCGTTGATCTCGTCCATCTCGAGCACGATGTCGTACGGTACTTTGGCTTCGGCGAGCAGCACATTCATGTGCCCAGGCATGCGCCCTGCGACCGGATGAATGGCAAAGCGCACGTTCACGCCTTTCTCGCGCAGCAGTTTGGTGATTTCGTAGACCGTATGCTGCGCCTGCGCTACCGCCATGCCATAACCCGGAATGATGATGACGTTCCGTGCCGAACGCAGCATCTCCGCCGTTTCGCTGGCGCTTACCGATATCACCTCGCCTGCGGGCTGCGCCCCGCTTGCGGCTGCAGGCGTCGTACCGCCGGTAGTGCCGAAGCCACCGGCAATGACGCTGACGAAGTTGCGGTTCATGGCGCGGCACATGATGTAGGAGAGGATGGCGCCCGATGAGCCGACAAGCGCACCGGTGACAATCAGCAAATCGTTGGCCAGCATGAAGCCCGTGGCCGCAGCAGCCCAACCCGAATAGCTGTTGAGCATCGACACCACGACCGGCATGTCGGCACCGCCAATGGCGACTACCATGTGTATGCCGAAGAGCAGCGCGATGACCGTCATGATGAGTAGCGGCATCATCCCCGCCTCGATACTCGGCGCTGCAACAAACTGCACGCCAAGCCAGATCACCACCAGCAAGGCCAAAAGATTGAGCCAGTGCCGCGCGGGCAACAGCAGCGGTTTGCCGCTGATTTTGCCCGACAGCTTGCCGAATGCGATGACCGAGCCCGAGAACGTCACAGCACCGATCAGGATGCCGATGTAAATCTCGACTTCGTGAATGGCTTTTTCGGCGCCCTCGTAGACGATCGAGGTGTCGACGTAACTCGCGAAGCCGACAAAGCAAGCGGCGAGGCCCACGAGGCTGTGCATCAAGGCAACGAGCTCGGGCATCTGCGTCATCTGCACGGTACGCGCCGCATACAAACCGATGGCAGCACCAATGGCCAAGGCGCCGACGATCCACGGCAGTCCCGCACCCAGATCGACCCGCGGACCAAGCACAGTGGCGAGAACCGCGAGGGCCATGCCCACCATGCCGTAGAGATTGCCGCGCCGCGAGGTCTCGGGATTCGACAGACCGCCGAGACTCATGATGAAGAGAATGGCGGCGCCGAGATAAGCAACAGTAGCGAGATTTTCGGACATGTCGGCAGCCTCTTACTTGCGGAACATCGCGAGCATGCGACGAGTCACGGCGAAGCCGCCGAACATGTTGATCGCCGTCAGCGCAAGCGCCGCTACGGCAAGACCTAAAATCAGCGCATCGGGTCGATCAGTCACCCCCTCGCTCAAGGGTGGCGCGACCTGCACGATGGCGCCAACGGCAATGATGCTGGAAATGGCGTTGGTCACGCTCATCAATGGCGTATGCAGCGATGGCGTAACGTTCCAGATCACCATGTAGCCAATGAAACAGGCCAGCACAAAGACCGTGAAGTGACCGAGGAACGAGGCGGGCGCATAAGCACCAATCAACCAGAAAAGCGCAGCGCCTACGGCAAAGACACCGGCAAGTGACTGGCCCGACATGGGCTCGCCGCCACCGCCGTGCCCATGGGAAGATTTCTTTGCTGCGGCAGGCGCCGTGACGGCAGCAGCCTTCGCCAGTGGCGGAGCCGCTGAAAGTCGCGGCGGTGGTGGCGGCCAAGTTACCCCGCCTTCCTTGATCACCGTCGCTCCGCGGATAGCCTCGTCTTCAAAATTGACGTTGATGTTGCCATCTTTGGTCTTGCAGAGTTCTTCGGTAAGCCGCAGCAAATTGGTGGCATACAGCGTCGACGCCTGCTTCGAGAGTCGGCTCGGCAAATCGGTGTAACCGATGATCGTCACGCCCTCACGCACCACGACCTCGCCCGGCACGGTCAGTTCGCAGTTACCGCCCTGCTCCGAGGCCAGATCGACGATGACGCTACCCGGCCGCATCGAACGAACCATGTCTGCCGTGATCAATTTGGGGGCTGGCTTGCCGGGAATGAGCGCCGTCGTGATGATGATGTCGACGTCCTTGGCCTGCTTGGCAAATACATCGCGCTGCGCTTTCTGAAAGCCCTCGCTCATGACTTTGGCATAGCCGCCAACGCCGCTGCCTTCTTCCTGATAATCGACGGGCACGAATTCAGCACCCATCGACTTCACCTGATCGCCGACCTCCGGGCGCGTATCGTTGGCGCGAACGATCGCGCCGAGTCCGACCGCAGCGCCGAGCGCCGCAAGGCCTGCCACACCCGCACCGATGACGAATACTTTGGCCGGTAGCACCTTGCCCGCAGCGGTGATCTGCCCGGTAAAGAATCGCCCGAAGTGATGCGCAGCCTCGATGACAGCACGATAGCCGGCAATATTGGCCATGGACGACAACGCGTCCATTTTTTGAGCACGCGAAATTCGCGGCACGCTGTCCATGGCCAGCACGGTCAAACGACGCTCGGCCATCTGCTTCATGAGTTCCGGGTTCTGCGCCGGCCAGATGAAGCTGATCAAGGTGGTACCCGGTCGCATCGCTGCGACTTCTTGCGTAGACGGGGCGCGTACCTTGAACACGATGTCGGACGTGGCCAGCAGCTCACTCGCGCTGGCAGCAATGCTTGCCCCTGCTGCGGTAAACGCAGCATCGCTGAAATTTGCGGCCTCGCCGGCACCGGACTCGACGCAGACACCGAAGCCGAGCTTGAGCAGCTTTTCGACCACTTCGGGAGCTGCGGCCACGCGCTTTTCACCGGCAAAGGTTTCCCGCAGGACACCTATCGTCAGGGGCATGTCGACCTCGTCAAACTGGCTGCGGGGCAGAACGTACCCCGGGGCGCAAATGATACTCGAAAGCGCTCCGTCGGCAGGCCGACCGGCAGTCCCTCGCCTGCGTGGCGGGCCCTAAAGCGTCAGCGCCAGCAAAGTCGCCTGATGGATCGCGCGCTTGGCATCGAGCTCAGCGGCGACATCGGCACCACCCACGAGGTGCACCGACACCCCCGCAGTACGCAGCGGCGCCTCGAGATCTCTGCGGGGTTCTTGGCCCGTACACAGCACGATGTTGTCTACGACGAGGGTGCGCGGCTGCTCGCCCTCGAGGATGTGCAGACCCGCGTCATCGATATGCTGGTATTTGACGCCTGGCAGCATCTGTACACGCTTCATTTTGAGTGCAGCGCGGTGAATCCAGCCCGTGGTTTTGCCTAGACTCGCGCCGGGTCGCCCCGCCTTGCGCTGCAACAAATACACCTCGCGCGCCGGTAGCGCGGGTAGCGGAGTGGTCAATCCACCGCGCGCGAGCGCGGGGTCGGTGACGCCCCACTCACGTCGCCATGCAGACAGATCGAGCGTCGTCGAATGCCCCTCGTGCACCAGAAATTCGGCGACGTCGAAACCGATACCGCCCGCACCCAGAATCGCGACTCGTGCACCAACGCTGCGCCGACCGGTCAGCACATCGAAATAGCTCATAACCGACGGGTGCGATTGCCCGGAAATCTTTGGATCGCGAGGTGTCACACCGCTCGCGATGATCACTTCGTCGAAGCCCGCAGCAACAATATCGTCTGCCGAGACCGCACGGCCAAGTTTTACATCGACGCCGGTTTCGCGCAGTCGCTCCGTAAAGTAACGTAGTGTTTCGTCGAATTCTTCTTTGCCAGGAATACGCTTGGCGAGATTGAACTGACCACCAATGCGCGTATCTGCCTCGAACAGCGTGACCTGATGCCCGCGCTCGGCAAGCGTCGTGGCCGCAGCCAGCCCCGCAGGGCCTGCGCCCACGACGGCGATGCGCTTGCTGCTTGCTGCCGGTTTTTTGTTGATTTCGGTTTCGTGGCAGGCATAGGGATTGACGAGACAACTTGCTATCTGCCGCAAGAAAGTGTGGTCGAGACAGGCCTGGTTGCAGGCAATGCAGGTATTGATGCTGCGTGCGCGACCCTCGCTCGCTTTACGCACGAAGTCGGGATCGGCCAGCAGCGGTCGCGCCATGGAGATCAGATCAGCATCGCCTTCGGCGAGCACACGCTCCGCTACCTCCGGCGTGTTGATCCGATTGCTGGCGCACAGCGGTATCGCGAGTTCACTCCTGAGCTTGCGCGTCACCCAAGTGAACGCCGCGCGCGGAACGGAAGTGGCAATGGTGGGAATGCGCGCCTCGTGCCAACCGATCCCCGAGTTGATGATGCTTGCACCGGCACGCTCGACCGATTTGGCAAGCTGCACCACCTCGTCCCAAGATTGGCCTTCGGGGATGAGATCGATAATCGAGAGTCGATAGATGATGATGAAGTCGCGACCGACCGCCTCGCGAATTCGCGTCACGATCTCGACGGGCAGGCGCATCCGATTTTCGAGACCTCCACCCCACTGATCGGTGCGTCTATTGGTCGCTGCGACTAGAAATTCATTGATGAAATAGCCCTCCGAACCCATCACCTCGACGCCGTCGTAGCCAGCCTCACGCGCCAGCCGAGCGCAGCGCACGAAGGCGCGGATCTGTCGCTCGACACCGCCCGCAGTCAGCGCCCGCGGCGTGAAGGGCGTGATCGGCGAGCGTATTCGTGAGGGCGCAACCGAGAGGGGGTGATAGCCATAGCGGCCTGCGTGCAGGATTTGCAGCGCGATCCGTCCACCCTCGGCATGTACTGCATCCGTAATTCTTTGATGTTGCACTGCGGCCTTGCGGGTGGCGAGTCGCGAGGCAAACGGGCTCAACCAGCCTTCGACGTTGGGTGCATAGCCGCCCGTGACCATCAAACCAACACCGCCACGCGCCCGCGCCGCGAAGTATTCGGCGAGTCGCGGCAGATGCTCGGCGCGATCTTCGAGCCCGGTATGCATCGAGCCCATAACCACGCGGTTTCGCAGCGTGGTGAAGCCGAGATCCAGCGGCGCAAGCAGATTCGGATAGATACTCGCCTGATCGCGCGATTCGCTCACCGGTAAACCTTGCTGGTTACAGACGCCTTGATCTCGGCGTCAAGTACGCTAAGACAATTTTTCTCGAAGATCGCTCGTCGAGATTCGGCAGCCGACTCCACGACTTTCCTCGATAGATCTTCATCGTCGATTCCTTTACGCGCGACCTGATAGGCGTAATCGCCAAGCGCCTCGAGCATTCGCGGATAAGGATCACGCAAAACGACACCATACTTGTAGTTGGCTGCCTCTTTGACGACACCCGACGCGGCGATCACCGATCACAACTGCGCCAGATACTCATAGCGCAAATTGAGCATAGGCTCGGCTTGCGCGATCACGTCCTTGAAGGGCGTGAATTTACTGTCATCATCTATACCCGTCGACCGGCGTATCACGAACGCAACCAAATGCGCAAGCTGGCCCAAATGATGAAAGGCGTTGCTGAGTTCATAGCGCAGACGCTTGTCCTGCAGCGAGGCCTGCACGAGCATTTCGTTGGCATTTTCGACGCGGGCCGCCAAATCTTTGAGAACGGCAACTACCCATTTGGGCAAGTCTTTGATGTTGCTGGCGAATACCGAAGCACTCATGACGACGGCCTCGACCGGCTCGAGGGCGCGAACGCTGGCGGTTCGAGGCTCGTTGTTCAGCAAGGTCATCGTGCCGAAGACTTCTCCGGGGCCGACGTCGGCGAACATGACCTCGAGATTGTTCCGTTCTCGATAAACGCGCACACGCCCACTGCGAATGACGTACAAGTCGCCACCCACATCACCCTCTTTGAAAAGCACTTCACCCGGACGGTATTTGACCGTCTCGTTCATGGAAAACCCCGGCCTTTTCGGACATCCCTACTATAAACCAACGAGGAGTTATCGCAGGCGAAAACGCCGAACGTGAATCTCGAACGCCCGTGCGCGTGCCACCTTTGATATCGGTATCGAACCGTTCAGTCAGCCGATTGAGCGCCCTTCTAGGCTGTCGGCATGCTAAATATGTCATCGCGATGGTCACCCGCAATCCTGTTCAGTGCCTTGTGCATGGTTCTGCTGCTGGCGAGCGCCGGCTGCAGCGACGGCAGTAGCAACGGTGCCAATTCGACATCGATAGCCCCGGACAGTGGATTCGTCACCCTCGGGATCACCGACGCCCCGGGCGACGACGCGGCAGAGATCGTCGTGGTGGTGACTGGAGTTGAGCTGCAGCGCAGTCCTGAGAGCACTATCACCATCAACTTCGATACCCCGAAGCGCATCGACCTGCTGCGCTATCGGGACGTTGCCAGCTTCAATCTGCTCGATAACCAAGCCGTACTGCCCGGCAACTATCAATGGTTGCGATTACGAATCACTGCCGAAGAAAATTTACAGAGTGGCTCGTACATCAAGTTGCGGGATGGCCGCCAGTTCCCCCTTTATATTCCCAGTGGCGCGGAAACAGGGCTGAAACTGTCCAAACCTTTCGTGGTAGCGCAACGCGCAACCACTCGACTGATGATCGACTTTGACCTGCGTAAATCTGTCGTGGCCCCGCCAGGGCAGAGTCCTAACTGGATTCTCAAACCCAGCCTGCGCCTGGTCGACCTGCTCGAAGTCGGGGCGCTCAAGGGGACCGTGGATATTGCCGCACTCGCGCTCGCGCAACAGACGACCGTCGCGAACTGCAAGCCGGGGCGTGTACGTCCATGAGGGCAGCAGCGTGACGCCAGATGATATGGACGGCGTAGCTACCCATGGCGTCGATCCGCTGATCTATCAGCCATTGACGCCCGCAGCCCCGGGGGCACCGGTCAACCACTCGTTCCAGTTTCCGGCTGCCGGAGACTACACCGTCGCAGCCACTTGTCAGGCCGATGTAGACGCTGACCCGACACGCAGCGAATACGATCCGACAGCAACCGTCCCGCCCGGTGGCGCCCCCGCAATGAAATTCACGGTCAAGAGCGCGCGGATACTCAAAGAGTTGACGACGACTATCGATTTTCTTTGACGAACAAGTCGTGCAAACTTAGAGCGCCTTCTCCAACGTGGCGCGGAACTCATCCAGACTTTTCTTACCCTGAATGCGTGCAACAGCCTTGCCACGCCGATCGATGATGTAGGTCGTCGGCACGACCTCGTTCCACGTCGGATCGATCACGCTCGCCAACTCATCCATCTCGGGGCCAACCCGAGCGTAAGTCAGAAAGGTTGGAAAATATTTGCGACGGAATTGCTCGACCTGTGCGGCTTGAGGAGCAGGGTCGTCAACCGCCACCCCGATCAGCTTGACGCCCCTCGAGCCAAATTCGGACTCGAGCTTCAGCAGATCAGGGACTTCACGCAAACACGGCACACACCACGTCGCCCAGAAGTTCACCACCAGGACCTTGCCTTGCTGCTTTTGTAAAACCGCGCGAAATTCGCTGGCCGATAGGGGTTGTGCGGCCGGCGCATCGGGCGCTGCGCTCGCGGACGTCGACAGCGCCCATAACAGGCCAACGGCAACCGCAGAAAATCTTGCGGGCAAGCGGGTCATGAGTTTCCTCGTGGAGCAGCTTCTCGACGAGCTCAAACATTGAGCCTGACCTGCGGGATACTATCCGCTACCTCATGGCTACGGCACGCAATTCCCATCTCTTCCTCCACCTCTCGAACCGGCTCGAGAGTCTGGCGGAGCAGCTTACCCTCGGCCTAGGGGCAACACCCGTCGACCCGATGACACCACAGGCCGTGGTGGTCTCGAGTGCCGACACCGCTCGGTGGCTCTCGATGCAAATCGCCAGCCGCAGCGGTCTCGCGATGGGGCTCAAGTTCCCTTTTCTGCGTGGCATGGTTGATGAGCTCGCTGCAGCGATGCTCGGTGGCCAGCGACGTTGCTCGGTCCGCTATGGGCGCGACGCTATGACCTGGTGGCTGTACGACCGTCTGCCCGAATTCATGAGCAGCGAAAATTTTGAGCTGGTCGCTGCTTACTTGCAGGGTGGGACAGCGCAGCGCCGATTCGAGCTCGCGCGTCGGGTCGCCAGCCTGTTCGATCAGTATCAAGTTTATCGGCCACAGATACTGCGCGGCTGGAATGACGATGCTGCCGCAGGCGGCTGGCAAGGACACTTGTGGCGAACGTTGCGCAAAGACCTCGGAAACGACGAATCTTTCGTCGATCTGCATGCCGCCGTGATCGAGCTCACCGATACCGAGCTCGAGAACGTCGCACTTCCTCGCCAACTCAGTATTTTTGGCCTGAGTACCTTGCCACCCGCTTTTCTCGACGTGTTGCACAAAGCAGCGCTGAAAACTCGCCTTGATTTTTACGTGCTGTCGCCTACCCATCATTACTGGAGCGACCTCGTCACCGAAAAACAACGACTGAAGAGTGCGGCCGCGAGTGCTCCCCGCGAGGGAAATCCGCTGGCGAACTCCTTCGGCAAGCTCGGCCGCGACCTGCTCGACCAATTGCTTGCCTGCGAAATCCAACAGGCCAGCGAAACTTTCGTGCCCGCCTGCACAACAAGTGTTCTCGATCGGCTACAGAACGATTTACTCGAGCTGCATGATCGAACTCAGGATGACACCAGAGAAGCGATCGATGAAAACGACCGCTCGATCGAGGTGCACTCCTGCCATAGCGCCTTGCGCGAAATTGAAGTACTGCACGATCATTTGCTGCGACTCTTCCAGGATGATCCATCGCTGCAGCCACGTGACGTGCTGGTGATGGCACCCGATATCGAATCCCATGCGCCCTACATCCGTGCAGTCTTTGACACACCGGAAAGTGACTTGGCACGCATCCCCTACTCGCTGGCAGATCAGTCATCGCGTACTCGCAGCAAGGTCATAGATGTTTTTCTGCGCGTTATCGAACTCGGTATCTCGAATTTTGCGAATTCGCGCGTTCTCGATGTACTTGAGAGCGAGCTGGTCCGCACCCGATTTGAACTGACAGCGCTTGATCTCGAGCGCATTCGACGCTGGGTTGACGACAGCGGCATCATCCGCGGCCTCGATGCCGCGCACCGGGCAAGATTGGGCCTCGCAGGCAGCGCAGAATTTTCCTGGGCACACGGCACAGCAACTTGGATCCTCGGTTACGCCATGAATGGCGAAGGGCGGCGCCTATACGCAGAACTGTTGCCCTACACCGAGATGGAGGGCGACCACCTCGACACCCTCGATCGTTTGCTGATCGCGCTCGACTGTCTGCGCGAGATTGCCGAAGCGATGCGACTGCCGAAAACTCGGCCGCAATGGGGACGCGCCTTGCTACACTCCATCCAGCGGCTTTTCGGTACCGAAACAAACTTTGCTGTCGATCTGCATGTCCTTCGTGACGTGCTGAGCGCGCTGGCCGACAGTGATCCTTGGCAGCGCGATGAACGGGTTCCCGCCGAGGTCATCATCGAGAGTCTTGACCATCGGCTGCATGAGACCGCCGTCGCCGGCGGCTTCCTCGATGGCCGCGTCACGTTTTGCTCGCTGAAGCCCATGCGGGCGATTCCAGCCCGCGTCGTCTGCCTGCTTGGCATGAACGAGAGCGACTTTCCGCGGCAAGATAGTCGACCGAGTTTTGATTTGCTGGCCACCGAGCCGCGCAAGGGTGATCGATCATTGCGTGACGATGATCGCTATCTTTTCCTGGAAGCACTGCTCAGTACGCGCGAGCATCTTTGCATCAGCTACGTCGGCCAGTCGCAGCGTGACGCCACGCAGGCCCCAGCGTCGGGAGTGGTCACCGAGCTGCTCGACTATCTCGATCGAGGTTTTGCTGCAGACCCTCATCGACACGGACATCGGGTGATACGACATCGACTGCAAGCATTCAGTCGTTATTACTTCGAAGAAGGACCGGAGCAAAGTTTTTCGAAAGATAATGCTCGGGCTGCGCGAGTGCTCATCATCGGCGACACTCGTGCACACAAACTCTTCGAAGAAGCTTTACCCGACCCCGAGGAGGATTGGCGTCGACTTTCACCATCGAAGCTGGTCGAGTTTTTTGTGCATCCCGCGCGGAGAATCTGCGAATGGCGACTCGGCGTACGTATCCGGCGCGAAGCGAATCCGCTGAGATCCCATGAGCCTCTGGAACTCGACAGCCTCGAGACTTACAACCTGCAGCAAGCCAGACTCGATGCACTGCTGAAGGCGAACGACTTGCCCACCTATCAGATAGCGCGCGCACGAGGTCGCCTGCCTGTAGGTGCATTCGGTGTTCTTGCCGAACATCAAATCGAAAGAGCGGTCGCAGTATTTCTCGAGACCGTCCGCTCTGAGCTCAACGGCGCCGCTCGTACACTACTGCAACTCCGTTGGCAGAACGATCCGTGGACCATAGCCGGTGAAATAGATAGTCTCTATGCGGGTCGACTCTGTCGATTTCGCTGCGCGAATCTCAAGGCAAAAGATGTTATCGCCGCCTGGATTGAGCACTTGCTGGTCAACCTGATCGCACCCGGCACCGAAACGGTACTCATCGATCGGAACAGCGAAATCCGTAAATTCCGTCCCCCCAAATCGGTAACTCAAACGCAAACTTTGATTAAAGAGCTCCTCGCCACCTACTGGCGTGGTCTGACGGCACCGCTGCCGTTTTTCCCTGAGAGTTCTTCCGCATACGCACGCTCGATCCTGGGGCAGAACGGGGGCGACACTCAAACCGCGTTGCGTGCTGCGGCGCGCGCATGGTCAGGCAACGCATACGCGGGTGTCGCCGGCGAGGCGGATGATCCTTGGAACGCACTCGTCTTTTCCGGATTTTCACCACTCGATACCGAGTTCGCGAAACTCGCGCTCGATATCTTCAGGCCGCTGACCGAACACCTTGACGGAAAGCTACCGTGAGCGGATCCGAAGAATTCCACCTCGGAACAACAGCGCTGCAATCAGGCGTGACTTTACTTGAGGCGAGTGCGGGCACAGGCAAAACCTACACCATCTCGGGAATCGTCGTCCGACTCATCGCCATAGAGGAGTTGGTGCTGCGCAATATTTTGGTCGTGACCTTCACCGAAGCCGCAACACTGGAGCTGCGTGAGCGCATCCGTGCGCGACTCATGCAAGTGGATGAGGAACTGGCGACGAGGACCCACAAAGACCCCGTGATCCGCGCCATCGAGTTGGCGGGAGTTTCAACCGATGTAGCCCGAAGGCGCATCGCCCTCGCCTTGGCCTCATTCGATGAGGCTACGATCTCCACGATCCACGGATTCTGTAAAAAACTGCTGCGTGATAACGCTTTCGAGGGTAACGCGCCTTTCCAAGCCGAAGTCATTCGCGATACCACCGAACTGGTGTACGAGGTCGCGCATGATTTTTGGCAGCAGCAGCAAGATCTTACAAATCCATTCGTGGCGGCACTCGCACAGTACGCCGAGCTGACGCCGGATGACGGGGCATCACTGTTACTAAAGCTTTCGCGGCATCCCGATCTGCAGATTCTGCCGAGCAAAACGCTGAGCCCGGCAGAGGCGATGAAAATACTGGTGGCGGTGGGTGAAGATCTGCGTAACCGATGGCGGCGCGAAGGCGATCGACTGCTGCAACTATTTGATCATCCGGGGATCAGCAAGGACAAGAGCAAAGGGTTCGGCAAAGACCGCCTACGAAAGTTCAGCCAGGCGCTTTCGGCGTGGAGTGAGTCATCGGTCATCAGCCCCGACGCTATCCAAGCGATCGATGCAATGCGCTCGGAGGCCATAGAGTCAAAACGTCTGATCGCCCAGACCAAAAAAGGCCTGCGCTTCCCGGATGACGCGTTCTTCGATCTCTGCGGTCGGTTTACCGAGGCTAGACACGCGTGGACCGCCGCACTGCGGCATGAGTTCCTGAGTTTTGCTGTATCCGCACTGCCGAAACTCAAAGCTGCTCGTGCTGTTATGAGTTTCGATGACATGCCGACGCTGACGCGTGACGCGCTTCGTGGCGCGCACGCAGATGCACTGGTAAAGGCGGTCCGCAGTCAGTATCGAGCAGCGCTGATCGACGAGTTTCAGGATACCGATCCGCTGCAATACGAGATCTTCAGTAAGCTGTTCGCGCAGCCGCCGCAGATATTGATGTTGATTGGAGACCCGAAGCAATCCATCTACGGATTTCGCGGTGCCGATTTATTCACGTATCTCGGGGTACATCGAGCGCTGAGCCAGTCGAATCCGTCACGGATTCGCACCCTCAGAACGAACTATCGCTCGAGCGTGGAGTTGGTGGAGGCGGTGAATCACCTGTTCGCGCATCAGGAAAACTGTTTCCGCGCCGAGGAGATTCGCTTTTTGACGGCTTATGGGAACGGCGAGCGCGCCGCAAAACAAGCACTCGCGCGCCGCAATGAAAAATCGACAGCGCCACTAGTCATGGTGACCGTGAGCGAAAGCGACGAGACCCGCGAATCGATCGCCAGTGATGTCGTACTCGAAATTCGAGAACTTCTGCGCGGCTATCGACTGGCTGAGCGGGCACTGCAGGCATCGGATATCGCCGTGCTGGTGCGCTCGCATCACGAGGCTGCGAATATCGAAGAAAAGCTGCGCTCGATGAATATTCCAGTAGTCCGACAAACCCAGCAGAGCGTATTCGACTCTCCCGAGACAGACGAGTTGCTGCGGATTCTGGACGCTGTGCTCGAACCCGGTAATCCGCGGGTGCTGCGTACCGCCTTGACGGCGTCTTGCTTTGGTATGACCGCTGACACCCTCTTGCACCTCGAGTCGAACGATGCAGAGTGGACGCGATGGGTCGACACATTTTCGCGCTTGCGCGACCGCTGGCACCGACGTGGTTTCGCGTCGATGTTTCGCGACTTGATCGTCAATGAAGGGTTACGACGGCGCCTGGTGTCACAGCGGGCCGGCGAGCGCAAGCTGACGAACCTGTTACACCTCGGCGAACTCGCGCAAGACGCGGAACACCACGATCATTTGGCGCCGGCAGGAGTCGTGACCTGGATTCGTACACAGCAAGCAAAACCAGGGACTCGCGCAGAGCAGGACATCCAGCGCCTCGACACAGACGACGACGCCATCAGGCTCGTTACCATCCACAACGCCAAGGGCTTGGAATATCCGGTGGTGTTTTGCCCATCCCACAACTCATCAAAGAATGTAAAAGATGTTTTGTTTCACGAAGAGCATGCACCTTTTCGCATGACTCTCGATCTCAGTGACGAAGCAGATTCGCGTCACAAGGCACTTGCCGCAGCGGAGTTATTGGGTGAGGACTTACGGCTGCTCTATACAGCCGTGACGCGCGCGGTACAGCGTTGTTATCTTTACGTCACCGAGACGAAAGAAAGCTTGCCGCCCAAATCTGCTGTGGCGGCGGTGCTGGGTGGCGAAGTCATCGCGACGGCTCACGAGCTTGCGAGACGATATCCGCAACAGATCGGCGTCCGCGAGTGCCGTCGGCAACGCTTGGAAATGACGGTGTCGACCTCGATCTCATCGACTGCCGAGGTCAGCGCGCAGACCGCCGAGATTTCAGTCCGCGAGCCTAAGCGTAGCCTTGCACAGGGACTCATGGTGGGCAGCTTCAGTCGCCTGGTTTCTGGCGCCGTCGAGGAACGAGCGCAAGATCATGACGATTTTCCGACGTCGTCGCCTCTTGAACACAATCAAGAGCAGCATGTCGCGCCTATTTTCAGGCTCCCGCGTGGCGCTGCCACCGGTATTGCCCTGCACGCAGTGCTCGAGTACGTCGACTTTCGGCAGCCTGCCGCGCTGCACTCCCTGGTCGATCAATATTTCGCGCCGCTCTTGCTCGATGATGACTTGCGTGGTGCCGTCCGCGAACAACTTGTGATGCTGCTGAAGCATCCGCTCCCAGCGGCAGATCGTGTAGTCAGGCTCGCCGAAGTCGGACCAGATGATCGAATCAACGAGGCAGAGTTTTACTACCCGGTCAGATCTTTTACGACCCGTGAGCTCGCGACCGTCTGCAAAGTCGACAACGCGAGCAGCCTGCCGAACACCATCGAACGTCTGCAGTTCGATCCACTCGATGGCTATTTACGCGGTTTTATGGATCTGGTGTTTCGGCATCAGGGGCGGTATTACCTCGCCGACTGGAAATCCAACTGGCTGGGCAATTCGACCAAGGATTACGCACCGCAGCGTCTCGATCGCGCCATGGCAGACAACTTCTATCATCTGCAGTCTTGGCTATATGCACTCGCGCTGCAGCGTTTTTTGACAAGTCGTCTGCCCGATTACCAATACGAGCAGCATTTCGGGGGCATCTTCTACATCTTTGTACGGGGACTCGACCCTGCGGTTGTCGAGCGCGGCGTGCACTTCGCAAGACCAACGCAGAACTTCCTGCAAAACTTGGGCGATGTAGTTTTCGGAAATGGCGGCAATGACGAACGCTGATCTCGAGTCATTTCTGGCACACGAGAGTTTCTCGACTCTCGACCGACACTTGGCAAGGCAGCTCGCCGCTCGTGCCCGCGCCGGCTCGCAGCTCATCGGATACGCGACAGCCCTCACCAGTCTGATGCTGCGTCAGGGAAATGTTTGTCTCGATTTGTCGCAACCGCCCAAAGAATCGGGGTCGTCGATTGCGAAGCTCATGCCATGGCCGAATCTCGAGATCTGGCGAGACGATCTCGAGCGTAGTGGTGTCGTGGCGATCGGTGAGCCGGCTTTTTTACCGCTCGTACTCGATTCGAGCGGTCGACTGTATTTGCATCGCTACGACGACTACGAGCGTAGCCTTGCCAAAAATATACTCGCGCGCGTTGCGGCGGGGCGTTTCCGGGTCATCGTGGGAGGGCCCGGCACTGGAAAAACCACGCGCATCATCGATGAGTTGCTCGCTGTCCTCGCGCGCAATCCCCAGGCAGTCATCGCGCTTGCCGCGCCCACCGGCAAGGCCGCGCATCGCATGGAAGAGAGTCTGCGACAAAGACTCGAGAAACTGGAAACTCTTGCCGAGTTGTCGGCCGAGCAACGTGCACATCTGCCCCGCTCCGCCTCGACCCTGCACCGACTGCTTGGCTCACGCAACGACTCCGCATTCTTCAAGCACAATGCCGACCATCCGTTGCCGGCCGATGTCGTGATCGTCGATGAAGCTTCGATGGTCGATCTGCCATTGATGGCGAAGCTGTTTGCCGCCCTCAACCCCGCTGCAGAAATCGTACTTGTGGGTGATCCTCATCAACTGGCCTCGGTAGAGGCCGGTGCAGTCCTCACTGATATCGCCCATGCAGCAAGCCAGAGTCCAACGCTGGGTGCTGCGCGGATTGCGCTGCAAAAGCAGTATCGCTACGGCGCAGAGAGCGGCATCGGCTTGCTTTGCAACGCCATTCGCAAGGGCGATGGCGAGCAGGCGCTGGTTCTTCTCAACTCTGGGCAGTACGCCGACATTCGGCTATGCCCCCTCCCCGAGCGCACGCGACTGACTAATGCATTACGCGATTCAGCAGCACTCGGCAGCCTGCGTAAAGCCCTGGCAGAGGCCGATCCGGCCGCGATGCTGGCGGGGCTTGGCCGCAGTCGTATCCTCTGCCCGCTACGCCGCGGACCGTTCGGAGTCGACGCCATCAATGAAATCATCGAGGCACTGCTTGATACCCGGGAGCGCAGACCGATTGTGCTTACCCGTAATGATCACGACCTGCAGCTCTACAACGGAGATGGTGGAATCATGGTGCGCGATCCGCAGAGTGCGATCATGCAGGTATTTTTTCCGTCGTTTGATGGAGCGCTGCGTACCGTGTCGGCACTCAGGCTCCCGCCCCATGAATCGGCATATGCGCTCACGGTACACCGCAGTCAAGGCTCGGAGTTCGACCGCGTTCTCATGATACTCCCGCAGGCTTCAAATCCGCTTATGACACGAGAGTTGCTCTATACCGCAGTCAGTCGAGCCCGGAACGATGTGGAAATCTGGGGTGATCCGCAAACCCTGCTCGAGGCTTGCAAACAGAAATTCGAACGAAGCTCGGGGCTGTCAGATCGATTACTTTGTACGCTGCCAGAGTCGCGCTGCCCCGCGCACGCCAGATGAGTCGCCCCACTTCGCAGGTACGACCCGCGAATCCCAGACGTCCGAGAAAACATGGCGACGAATAAGCGGCGGCAGCCGCTCGTAGAGCTCGCCGACATTCGCCATGCCGCCGCCTAAAACAATGACGTGTGGATCGATGAGATTAATCACACTCGCAAGTGCCCGCGCGAAACGATCGACATAACGATCGAACGCAGCTACGGCAGCCAAATCACCGCGTCGCGCCGCAGTCATGATGTCTTCGCCCGTCAGCGCGACCCCGGTAGCGGTCAAAAAATCGCGTTGCAAGCCTGAGCCCGAAATCCATGTTTCGAGACAACCTCTCTGACCACACCAACAGTCTGCCGACTCGCGCAGTTCGGACTCTTGCAGCCACGGTAACGGGTTGTGCCCCCACTCCCCACCGATACCGCTCGCTCCCTCAAGGAGCTCGCCGTCGACCACGATGCCACCACCACAACCGGTGCCGATGATGACTGCGAAAACCACGCGCGCGCCGGCCGCCGCGCCGTCCACCACTTCGGACAACGCAAGGCAGTTCGCATCGTTGCTGTAGCGCACCGCTTTGCCAAGGATTTGCTCGAGATCCTTCACAAACGGTCGCCCGTTCAGATACCGCGTATTCGAGTTACGCAGCAAACCGGTTCGAGGCGAGAACGAGCCCGGGCCGCCGACGCCAATCTGCCGCACAGGCGCGGTCTGCAATTCCACCTCGGTCACAAGGTCGCGTACCACGGAGAGCGCGGAGGGGTAATCGCTCGGAGTCGCGACTCGCCTGCGCACAACCGGCGTACCCTGCGCATCGAGCGCCGCAACCTCGATCTTCGTGCCGCCGAAATCGACACCGATCAGCGGCGGGACTTTTGGATCTGCCTTGAGTGACATCCCGGCGACTACACCCGGCGAACCGCCGCGCGACGCTCGATGCGTCGGGCGGCAATTCAGGCCGAGGCTATGACGTCAAAAGGTCTTCGAGAGCGTGGCATACACGTATCTGCCCGTGGCGTTCGCCAGGCTGCCAAAGTAGCCGAAGTTCGTCGAAGTGCTCGGCGGGTCTTTATCTTCGATGTTGCGAACGCCGAGACGCAGCGAAGTACGGTCAAGCAGATCGTCACGACGACGGAAGTCGTACTGGCCGTACAAGCTCACAGTCGTCCAGCTCACAACCTCAAACAATTGGCCGTTGACCGCAGCCGGGCCGGTATCGAACACTGAACCCACATAATTGGCGAACAAGCCGGCTCGCCATTGCTTTTCACGCCAGGTAAGCGAAGTCGAACCGCGCCATTCCGGATTGCCGTTGACACCAATCTGATTGCCGGCCGCCGTGACCACGATGCCCGAGCCCAAGCGCCCTGCATTGTTGGCCGCGATGACCTTGCTGGCCATCTCGGTGGGCTGCTGCTCGAACTTGGTTAGCTTGGCCGCGTTGACGGTAACGGTGAATGAACCCAGCTTGGTGCGCCGCAGCTCGTAGCGCAGGCTGGCGTCGAAGCCTTCGAGTTGTCGCGGCGTGATGTTGAAATAGTTGTCATTGATCTGCAGCAGCTGCCCGACACGATTCATGCCCACGGGCGGGTCACGAACGAGATTCGGGTTGCTCTGTCCGTCGAGGCGCAGCAGATAGTCGTATAGCAACTGCACTTGCCCGCCCTCGATACCAATGACTTCGGTTTGTTTGATCGACCAAAAGTCGACCGACAGCGACACCTTGCCCGCCGAGTCTGGCAAGAACGTCGGTTGCAGGATGATACCGGCCGAAAGGTTGTCAGCTTCTTCGGGGCCGAGACCCCGGTTGCCTGAACGAACCTCGATCGTGCTCGCTCCCGCGCAGGTCACGGCATTGATTCGGCAGAAGGCGAAATCGGTACGTGTGTTGCTGACCTGAGTGCCCGAGCTATAGAACTGCGGCAAGTTTGGCGCACGGAAAGCCTGCGATGCCGAGCCGCGCAGCGCGAGCCAATCGGCGATCGTCCAGTTGAGCGCAATCTTTGGTTTGGTGACAGTACCGAAATCGGAATAACGCTCGGTGCGACCCGCGAGCTGCATCTCCACCGATTTCACGAGCGGAATCTCCATCTCAGGCGATACCACCGGCACTGCGAGTTCGAGATAGCCCGAAAGGATGGAGCGATGCGCACGCACATCCGGCGACGGGCTCGCGCCCATCACGTCCGTGCCGTAAGTGATGTTGCTAACGACATCGGTGTACTTGATCGTACCGTCGAGTCGCGGATCACGATTGTCGACATAGCTCTCGCGACGCACTTCGACACCCGCAGCGATACCGACGTCACCACCCGGCACCGCCAGCACGTCGGGTCGCGAGGCTTTCAAATCCCACATCGACAACGACGTTTCGCTGATGCGATTTACGCCGACCAGAAAGCCCCTGATGGTGGCGGCGTCGCTCGGGGTCGTATCGGCACCCGAATACAGCAACTGGTTGCCGCCATTGAAGGGGTTGTAGGCATCAGGCGTTGACTTGGCGAGCGCCTGCTGGAATAGCGTATTGCTGACCGCGTTGGTGGTGAAATCGTCGGTCTTCGCCCAGGAATAGACGAGCGCAGATTCCCAGTCGTAACCCCACTTCTGACCACGCAAGCCGGCAAGCAGGCGATAGTTGTCGTCGGTGACTTCGTAGACACGCGGGCCGGTGTCCACCGGTCGATAAGTCGTAAGGCGCAGGGGCAACCCCGTGGTCGGCACGCTCACGAGGTTCGGCAAGCGGTTCGGGTTGGCGACGCCGTTGATGGTGGTGGCACCGAGCGGATTGTAATAGTTCGAAGCCGGGATGGAGATCACCGCGCTCGCCAGTGGCGCCGACTGCTCGCGAAGTCCCGAGAAGAACGCGCGGTAGTAACCGGCCTCACCAAAGAATTCGAGATCACCAAGATCACGACTGACCGTGGCGAAGGCGTTATATCGATCGACAGCGCCTTTCAGGGTACGATCCGCATTCTCGTTGTAGCGCAGTTCGCGATCGACGGCGCCGGTAATCGTGCCGGCACGCAGACAAAGATTGCTGTTGTAAGTGGTACTGCTGCAGCCTGCCGCCGTGTTGGAAATCGGTTCGACACGAAAAACGCCGGACGTGGTGAGCGCCGTCGTCCCCTGACGAACTGCCACCGTGCTCGGAATGACCGTGAAAGAACCCCAGGGCGACGAGGTGCTGCGGTTGTCGAATGCCGTGTCGCCCGCCCAAGGAGTATCGGCAACTTTCCAACGATGATCTTCGCTCGCGGCGTAGTCACGATCAGTCGCCAGCAGCCGATTACGCGTGTAGTACCCGGCATAGACCGCAAGACGCATTCCATTTTCGAAACGAGTTCCGGCCTTAAGGTTCACCGTGGTTTCACGGTGCGGGGTGCCCTCGGAGCCACCGTACTGCGCTTCCATACGCAGGCCTTCGAAATCAGACTCGAGCACGGTGTTGACGACGCCCGCGACGGCATCAGTACCGTAAATGGCCGCAGCACCGTCACGTAGGACCTCGACGCGCTTTACGCCCGCGACTGGAAAAGCATTGGTATTCGCGGTCTGCACCGGTACGAAATTTTCGGTCTGCGTCCCCGGGGCGGGGACCACGCGACGACCGTTCAGCAACATCAAAGTATTGCCAGTGCCGAGGCTGCGCAGGTTGATGGACGAAGTGTCGCCACGCGCATCGTTCAAGTTGCCCGTCGTACGCGCTTCCTGAAAAGCCACATCACCCGCCTGCGGAATCGAGCGGTAAAGATCGTCACCCGAAACCGCTGCGGTCGCGATGATGTCTTCTTTGTCGACGACGGTGACCGGCAGCACCTCGGTGATCTTGGCGCCGCGAATCTGCGAGCCGACGATGACGACTTCGACCAGTTCTTCTTCGGTGCCTGCTTGCGGCGCAGCACTTTGTTGTGCGCTGGCGGCGGCTGTGAAGATCAGACTCGCCGAAAACACGAGGCTGCGGATCATTTGGGCGCGGGATGTTACGAACTGCGAGGGCATGGTCGACAAGCTCCTTATCTTTTTCAGGGGGTCAACGGGAAAAAACAAATATCCCCGTTCCCGTTAATATTGTCCATGCCATAAGGACTCGCGGAGAGCGCAATGAACTTCAGCTGTGCCATCGTCAAAGCCCGGTTCGGCACGCGAATTTGGGCAGCGCTTGCGCTGTCCCTGACCCTCTGGGCTGGTGGTCCGCTCGCCGAAGCCCAGCAACAGTCGCTGCTCGAATACCCGAGCATTCATTCGCCACGAGTGGGGCTGCAGGGCATGGTGGTCAGCCAAAATGAGACGGCGAGTGCGATTGGCGCCAAGGTGCTCGCCGAGGGCGGTAATGCCATCGATGCAGCCGTCGCCGTAGGCTTTGCCCTTGCGGTCACCCTGCCGCGTGCCGGCAATATCGGCGGCGACGGTTTCATGACGGCGTATCTTGCCAACGAAAAGAAAGTCACCGTCATCGATTTTCGCAGCGTGGCGCCGCTTACCGCCAAACTCGACATGTTCGTCGATGCTCGCGGTAAAGAGCGTCCGGAAGCCACGGTCGGCTATCGCGCAGCGGCCGTACCCGGGACCGTGGCTGGACTCTGGATGGCCCACCAAAAATATGGGCTTAATCCTTGGGGCAAACTGGTGGCCCCTGCGACGGCGCTCGCTCGCGATGGGCTGGTGCTGAGCACAGACGAAGCGTTTGTCTTCGATTGGGGTCGCAAACGTCTCGAAGCAAGTGCCACAGCCAAGGCTGCGTTCTTCAAAGCAGACGGTGGCGCCTTCAAAGCCGGCGAGTGCTTGCAGCAACCACAGCTCGCTTGGACGCTGGAGCAAGTTGCTAAGGGTGGTGCGGAGGCTTTTTACCGCGGCGAAGTCGCCACGCGCATCGAGGCTGACATGCGGCGTAATGGCGGTCTCATCACGCGCGAAGATCTGGCGGCGTATCGCGCCATCGAGCGCACTCCGTTGGTGGGCACTTATCGCGGTACCACCGTCTATACACCCCCGCCCGCCAGCGGCGGTGCGGCCTTGCTGCTGATGCTCAATATTCTCGAAAACTTTGATCTCAGCCGCATGTCGGCAGGTTCGGCCGAGTCATTGCATCTGCTCGCCGAAACCATGCGACTCGGTCATCGCGATCGCGTCCGTCATTTCGGTGATACCGCTTTCGCCGATGTGCCGCTGACGGGTATCACCTCTAAAGCCTACGCTGCCGAACGCTCTAAGCTCATCAATTCACGCCAGGCTAATGACGACGACGACATTCGCGCCGGCGATCCTTTTGCCTATGAAAGTATAAGCACAACGCACTACTCGGTGGCTGATCGCTTTGGCAACGTCGTATCTGTGACCTACACGCTAGGATCGGATTTTGGTTCGGGCGCGATGATCGACGGCACCGGCATTCTGCTCAACAATCAGATGAACAATTTCAGTCATGAGCGGGAATTTCGTGCGGCAGAAAGCAATGACCCCGAGCCTGTGAACGCCATGCGCCCGGGCAAACGCATGATGTCGACCATGATGCCGACGCTGGTTTTTCGTGACGGCAAGCCTTGGCTTGCGCTCGGCACACCGGGCGGCGGCCGCATCATCAATACCGTACTGCAAGTGCTCGTGAATATCGTCGACTTCCGCCTCAATATCGATGAAGCAACGCATCAGGCAAGGATTTCGCAAGGCGATGGTCCGCTCGAAGTAGAACCGAACTTCAACCCCGACACCTTGGAGTTGCTGCGCAAGAAAGGTCATCGCATCAAACGGAGCGATACCATGGGCAGCGCGCAGTCTATTGCGCTCGAGAACGGTTATTTCTTCGGCGCGCCCGACCCACGCCGACCGGGGGCGGCAGCCATCGCTCCTTGACGCGACGCGGATACGAGCAGACGCTCGACCTCGGCCCGTCTTGGCGCCGAGGGCTGAGCCCCCGCTCGTGTCACCGATAGGGCAGCCGCGGCATTGGCAAATATCACGGCGTTTTGCAGCAGCTTACCCTCGGCAAGCGCAGTCGCGAGCGCCGCATTAAATACATCCCCCGCTGCCGTCGTGTCGAGTGCCTTTACTTTGAACCCCGGGACGAGTCGTGTACCGTCGGCGGCGACCACGAAGGCGCCACGCGCACCCATGGTAATGATGACCGTGGCGATACTGCTCGTCCGCAAGGCCTCGGCCGCTCTCGCCGCGCTCGCGTCGTCGGTAACACGGATCCCGGTCAGCAGCTTGGCCTCGGTCTCGTTGGGGGTGAGGATGGACACCTTGCGCAGCAGCGACTCAGGCAATCGCTGGGCTGGCGCCGGATTGAGAATCACCGGCATGCCTGATCGCCGTGCGAGCTCGACGGCTGTCGTGACCGTGTCGATCGGCGTCTCGAGTTGAACCAGTAACGGCCCACGCCCAGAAAATACCCGACCCGCCCGCTTGATATGCGCGGGCTTCATTGACGCGTTGGCGCCCGGCGCCACCGTGATGCTGTTCTCACCGTCATCGGCGACCGTTATGAAAGCGACGCCGGAACGCGCCCGTGGATCACGGCTGACGTGATCGACATTGATGTGCTCGCGTTGCAAGCTGGCGAGCGCTTGATCGCCCAGTTCATCGCGCCCAACACGCGCGATGAACGTCACTTGGGCACCAAGTCGTGCGGCAGCGACCGCCTGATTTGCGCCCTTGCCACCTGCCACCGTGCGAAACTCGCCACCCAGTATCGTCTCGCCGGTTTTCGGCAAATGCGCTGCGCGCACGACCATGTCGGTATTCGAACTACCCACGACGACGACTGCGCTGCTCAGGCGTGTTCTCATGCCCAAAATTTTACGCTGCACAGCGATCATTGAGGAAGCCCGGAATGACTATTCATCTCGGGCGGTTGAACATCCTCTTGCGTTGGCTGGCTCCTCTTGGACTCAGTCTTGCCGCACTCGCGCGTTACCGGCTGCAGACGCCGACTTGATCTATATCGGACGAGTCATCACGATGAAGGAAACAGAGACCGATCCATGCGGGCGCCACCAAGCAGACCAACGGCTACAAGCGCTACGCCTAACAGATTAGTGTGCCATTTCTTGGTTGGCGCCTGAAGCGCATCAAGGGCTTGTTTTCTTGGCCAGCGATTTGATCGCAGCGACGATGCGAAATTCCCTGGCGACCCGGTAAAGTTGCCGAAAGATTTGTTAAGTTACGGTCAGTATGTTTCGCCGCCGATTCATTTCACGATGTCTGCTGTGTTCGATGTTTGTATATATCGGTATAGCATCGGCCGCACCCAGTATTCAGATCGAAAATGCGTGGGCGCGTTCGACGGTTCCTGGGCAAACCATCAGCAGTGGCTATATGACTCTCATCAATAATGGCCCGACCGCTGATCGTCTGTTATCGGTGTCGGCATCGTGGACGGGCATGATCGAGATTCACCACACGAGCATGGATGGCGGCGTGATGCGTATGCGTGAAGTACCGGGCGGCGTCCCCATACCCGCTAATTCGCGCGTCGAACTTAAGCCCCGCGGCATGCATCTCATGCTCATGCAGCTTGCGGCGCCGCTCGAAGCTGGACGCTCGATACCGCTGCTGCTGCAATTCGAGAAAGCCGGTGCGGTTAAAGTCTCGTTACGTGTCGAAGCTGTGGGACAGCCGCCATGAGGATCATAATCATTATCCTCAGCGTAATTCTCGCTGCTTGCACACCTCCTCCGCTGCCCTTCAACGCCACTGAGGTCACGGGCGTTTCGTACGGCACACAACTGCAGATTCCCGATGCACAGGGCAAGTCGCGGTCGCTGGCTGATTTTTCCGGCAAGATCACGGTGGTATTTTTTGGTTTTACGAGTTGCCCGGATGTCTGTCCGTCCACGCTGATGCGTCTTGGACAGCTGCGAAAGAGTCTCGGAGCAGCCGGTGCGGCAGTTCAGGTAATACTCGTGACGGTTGATCCTGAGCGAGATACCGCCTCACGACTTGACGCGTATGTCAAAAAATTCGATCCAACATTCATTAGTCTGCGACCCGAACCAGCCGCGCTTGAGTCCGTCGTCAAGGCGTTCCGTGCGATTGCTGTTAAGGTACCGACGGCGAACGGCGCTGACTACACCATCGATCATTCCTCGACGATCTATGTATATGATCAAAACACCCGCATGCGGCTGATCGCCCAAGCTGACATACCCATCGAGCAACTTGCGACTGACCTGCGTCGCTTAATTACCGAATCCTGATAAGCGTCAACAATGAAGCGACTTTTGATCACGCTGGGTTTTTTGATCGCTCTGCTGATGACCCTCGCTTACGCAGCGTTTCGATTTTCACCTGCAGTACAAGACGCCGTCGTCGCCCGCGCCGTTCGCGCGCACATGTCGCGCACAGATCAGTTGCCTCTCGATAATAGCGCGCTGCGGGTATTGCTCTGCGGAACCTCGAGCCCGATGCCATTGCGCGCCTCGGCCAAAGCCTGCACGCTCGTCGCCGCAGGCGACAAAATGTTTTTGATCGATATTGGTCCAGAGTCCACCGAGAACCTGACGCTGTGGCGTATTCCGCTCGCCGATATCGAACATGTTTTTCTCACGCACTTTCACTCCGATCACATCGGCGAGCTTGGCGAATTCAACATGCAGGGCTGGGTTCAGGGACGGCGTGTGCCGCTGCGGGTTCACGGCCCGGATGGCGTCGAGCGAGTCGTTGCTGGATTCAACGAGGCGTACGCCCTTGATCGTACCTGTCGAAATGCGCACCACGATCGGGGCCGTGGCTTGCTGCCATTAGATGCGGGCGCGATGACGGCACAGCGAATTACCGATCTCAAAGTGGGGGAAACACCGCAGGGGCGTCGCACGGTGGTATATGACCGCAGCGGCGTGGTTATAACCGCCATCGAAGTTGACCATCGGCCAGTGACACCGGCGCTCGCTTACCGCTTCGACTATCGCGGCCGCTCGGTCGTGATCACGGGCGACACCGTATTTTATGCACCACTCATCGCGGCGATACGCGGCGCCGACGTTTTGGTGAGCGCAGCAGAGTCTCACCATCTGCAAAATCTCGTTGCTGACCAGGTAGTCGTCATGGGGGCAACGAATCTGGCGACGGTGCTACGCGATACCACCGACTATCACATCGACCCCGTGCAAGCGGCACGACTCGCGAACGAGGCCGGGGTAAGCGAACTCGTTTATACCCATATCGCGCCGCCCATCGTCGCCAAACCCTTGGAGATTCCCTGGCTGCGGGGTGTCAGCAACATTCGAGCCAAAGGCGTCAGACTCGGCCGCGATGGCATGCTGATCACTGTCCCTTTGGACGGCGGCCCGATTCGTTTCGATCAACTTTGAGTTTTGGTGGGATAGCGTCCAATGATTTACCGTCTGGCCTCACTCGTTGTTGCTTCGGCAATAATTTTCCTCGGGCTTGCGAACGCTCAGGCAGAGCAAAGCACTGGTATTACCGGAGCGAACCCCTTTATCGAGCGCCTTCCCTGCGAAGACGGCGAGCCGCCGAACTTCAATCGTTATCGGGAGCGGCAGCTGGTCGCACTACAGATGGAGCAGTCGGCGGCCCGCGCGTAAAAGCTTCCGGTGCGGGTCATCGCTGAATCAGCGGCCAACAAGTCGCTCGGTACGGAAGCAGACTATCTTGCACGGAATCGCGAAGGCATTCGTTGTGAACGCATTGTCTACGAAGTCGATAGTTTAAAAATTCGTGGATTTCTTTGGATGCCAACGACCATCAAACTCGAGCAGCGACTGCCGATCATTGTTTTCAATCGTGGCGGAACCGGCGACGACTCCAAACTCAGATCTTACACACAATTCGGCTTTGAGCGCTTTGTGCGCGCAGGCTACGCGGTCATCGGCTCTCAGTATCGCGGTAACGACGGTAGCGAGGGAACTGATGAGATCGGCGGGGCAGATGTGCGCGATGTCGTTAAGTTAACACAGATTGCACGTCAGTTGCCGTTTGTCGACGAGCGCAACGTATTCGCCCTGGGTTATTCACGCGGCGCCATGATGACGCTCTCCGCAGCACGCGATGGCGCCGTATTTAATGCCGTTGCACTAGTGGGCTTACCCGCTGATCTTCGGGTGCCAGAGTTCAGTCGACTGGCGGCTCAAGCCAAGGGCGATCGCGCAGCGGCGCTGACTGCACGCTCGGCAATTCTATGGGCGGAAAAAATCGGGTCGCCTATGCTGATTTTGCAGGGTAGCGGAGATCCACTCGTCTCGACTGCTCACCAGACACTGCCATTTGCCACGCGTCTACAAGAACTCTCGAAGGATTATGAACTCGTCATCTATCATGGCGACAGTCACGGTATCGCGATCAATGGCAGTGACCGCGATCAGCATATTCTCAAATGGTTCGCAAGGTACAAGACCACAAAATGAGAATTTGAACCTATGAATTTGGATTGGAACTCCTTCACGCCTGAGTCGACACTCGCTGGCGGGATCATCTTCGGACTCGCCGCGGCACTATTCATCCTCGTCACCGGGCGAACTCCTGGTATCAGCGGAATCATCGGCGATCTCTTCCGACCAAGCCCAAGCGATATCTCGTGGCGCGTCGCATTTCTGCTCTGGCTGTCGGCCGCGCTCCTGATCTTTGGCCTCTCGAAAACATTACCCAACTCCCAAGTGGATGCGGAGTGGACGGCATTCGGGATAGTGGGACTTCTAGTCGGAATCGGTACTCGCTGCGGCACAGCATGCACGAGCGGTCACGGTTTTTGCGGGCTGTCACGTCTGTCGCTACGCTCCTTGATCGCTACGCTGAGGTTCATGGCGACAGGACTCCTCACCGTCTACATCCTGCGTGATCTTGCAGGTGGCGTCTGAAATGCCGACCGAGCGGGTTTCTGTTGAGGCTTGTCTTCGGGGTCGGCTTGTTGATCTCGGGGATGACTAACCCCGTCAAAGTTGATGGCTTTCTGGATATTGGCGGGCTCTTGGAGCGCTCGCTCGCCGTCGTCATGGGCGGCATAATCGCAGTCGGCGTCGACGCATTTGCAATTGCTAAACGCCGTGCTTAGGATTTTTTCGGTGGGACCGACCAATGGCCAACCTCGACCCTTGGAGGCCAACGTCTCGTGCTCGGGTCACTCGCGTTTGGTGCGGAGTGGGAGCTTGCGGGCTCTTGCCCAGGGTCCGCGCTCGTCTCGCTCGCAGCAGCTGCTCCGAAAGTACTTTTTCATCATCTCGATGGTCGTTGTAATGACACTTTTCGAAATCATCGAGCAGCGCCAATAACGAAAATCTGGAGGGTATCAACATGACTCGCATTTCATCGCTGCGCGCCTTTTTCTTTTGCTTGGTAACGCTCACCACCCTTGGTAACACAGCGATCGCTGCGCCGGTTCCTGAGAATGAGCGAATTCCGGTTGACTTGAGACGGACGACCCTCGTCGTTCGCGATATCGATCGCTCGTTACCGTTATACCGTGACGCCCTTGGACTAAAGGTGATTTACGACCAAGTCATCGGTGGTACAACTCGCCTTGTGCTGCTTCGGGCGAATGACGATTTCGTTGGCGTACTCGGTCTAATGCAGCGTCTGAATCTGATGGAGCCAGCGCCGCCGCCGGTTTTACACAAAGCCCAGCCCGGAGGTCTCATCTTGGTGTTCAATCTGCAGGACCTCGATTCGCGCTTCGAGCGTATCAAATCGACTCCACATGTAACGATCGCCGAGGCCCCGAAACGAATCGACTACCCAGGTGCTGCAGGCGGCACCATCCCGGTCATGTTCAGTGCCGTCTGGGATGCTGATGGCAACTTCATCGAGATGAACAAGATTCTCGGCACGCCCGCAGGTATCAAGCGCTGAAATGAATATCGCGCTGGCCCTCTTTCAGGCGTTAATGCTTTGGTCCATGCAACAGGCGGTGTCTGCGGCAAGCTGGCCCGCGACCAGTCCCGGTTTACTGACCGCTTTTTTTCTAGTATTTCTTTCGGTACCCCCAGTCGTTCTCATGCTCTGGAAGTATTAGCGGCACGCAGTGCTATGGAAAGCCAGCGGGAGTCTGGCGATCTTCCTTGCGCTAGCGGGCCACGTCGCGTTTCGTGACTTTCCGGTAACGTTCCAACCTGATGAATTCGCAGATCTCGAGACAGCGCGTTTCATCTTCCCTTTGTTGTTTGGTTGTTTGCTGTTCCTGTCACTGCTATGTGCTCGTCTCGAAGGCGGTCTCTGGCACCCGACATATCCCGTCCTCTTCCGAAGTGCCTGGAGTTCATTGTGCACGCTGGCTGAAGCCTTGCTCTTTACAGAGCTTTTCTGGCTACTGCTTTTTCTTTGGGCAGTGCTGTTCGACATTCTCGGTAATCCGCTCTTCCAAAACCTTTTTGGCGATGCGCGTTTTGCATATCCTGCAACTACGGTAGCGTTCGCGGTGGCGACACAGGTCATTGGTAGTAGCGAGCGCTTGATTGCCGGAGTGCTCGAGTAAATTCTGGGTCTGCTCAAGTGGCTTTTGCCGCTTGCAGGAATCATCGTCGCCGCACTCACACTAGCGCTGATTCCCAAGCTTCCAGTGCTGATCGACAGCGGCGAAAAAATTCTCAATAGTGCGATCTTGCTCGCGCTGGTCGCTGTGACGGTGCTGTTGATCAACGCGGCCTTCCGCGACGGCGCAACGGAGCCCGACTATCGGCCTTGGCTCAAACGAGCGTTGCGGGTGGAGCCTGTCCTACTGACTGTGGTCGCGGCGACAGCGCTTCATTCGCTTTCGGTTCGCACGCTCGAGCTCGGCCCGACGCCTGCACGTTACTGGGGACTGATCGCCGCTGCAGTTGCTAGTCTGTTTTCTGCGAGTTATGCCTATGCGGCGCTGCGCAGCGGGCCATAGCTCGCGAGCATTGCGCTAATCAACACGGTACTCGCAGGGATATTGCTGCTGACGCTCGCGGTGAGCCTCACACCCCTTGGCGATTCCTTACGTTGGAGCGTTGCTAATCAGTTGCAACGGGCGACGGTGGCCACCGTTGCCGAAAGTCGTGTCGGCGCGCTGAGCTTCCTGCGCTTTGAGGCAGGTCGACAAGGTCAACTTGCGCTGGAGTCGCTCGCGGCAAACGACTCGGTGCTCGGTCGAGATGCAAAGACGATGCTGGCATAAAACCCTTGTAAAAAGCCTGAACCCGCTGATCCGCACGCGACACCAGAGCGATTCGAAAAGTGGCGTCGTAGCCTGCGCACCTTGCCCGAAAACGCGAGCATTTCGATAAAACTCGATGTTGCCCTGCGCGCCGAGTTCATGCGTTCGGCCACCACGCTCGATTCGGGTGGCAACGCGGAGGCACCGATCATCATGTTCAACGACTTCAATGCTGACGGTGTAGCCGATGCCCTGCTGATTGGCGGCACTCGCCGTGGCGAGCCGAATATCGTCCGGGATTATCGGGTTTTCGTCGCCGAAGCTGATGGTTGGCGACTCGCCTCGAAAGGATCTTTCAGTCGATCGAACTACTCGCGCTCTGCCGCTGCCGGAGCGGCAATTCGTGTCGCCATGATCTTGTCGATGGCATTGCCATCCATGTCGATGACCTCGAATGTCCATCCTGCCCATTCGACCGAATCACCCTCGTGCGGCACGGCGCCACGCAGTAATAAGAACATGCCGCTCAAGGACGAGTAGCGATCACGCTCTTCTTCAGGTAGCCGCTTGATATGCAGCAGATCTTTGAGCTCGAGAACTGGCGTCGTACCGTCAAGCAGCCAGCTCCCATCTTCGCGACGGACCCCCCAGTCCAACTTCTGTCCAGTCAGAGAAAACTGGCCGGTAATCGCCTCGAGTAGATCCTGCATCGTCACGATGCCGAGAACGGCACCATACTCATCAACGATCAGCGCTATCTTCGACACTGATTTTTGCAACTGTGTCAAAAGATCGAGAGCCGAGCTCGACTCGGGCACGAAAATAGGTTCATCGAGCAGATTTTCAAGTGTCTTATTCTCACCTTTTACGAGGTTCTGCACTAAAGATTTGGTCTTGAGTACTCCGGCAACGTGGTTCCAGTCATCGCACACGACCGGATAACGAGCATGCCCGGTGGAGGATATCGTCTTGAGATTGTCAGCCAGCGGCGCATTGAGATCGAGCGAGACCACATCGGCGACAGGCACCATAAGCGAGACCAACTTGCGCTCATCGAGTCGAAATAGATTCTGCATCATCGTTCGCTCGTCCGACTCAAGTACACCCGACTTCGCGCCGTCTTTTAGCACGGCGTAGATTTCCTCCTCGGTTACATCGGACTCATGCTTTTCAGGAATGGACAACACTTTGAGCAAGATCTCAGTAGATCGGGATAGCAAATGCACGAAGGGTCGCGTCGCTACCGCTAAAAAAGCAATGGGTCGCGAAATACGTCGCGCCGTGACCTCCGGATAGGTCTGTGCGATACGCTTCGGAATCAGCTCGCCGATGACGATCGAAAAATAAGTGATAGTGACCACCACGAAACCCGTAGCGATGTAATTAGCGTACGACTCGTTTACACCGGCATCTTCGAGTAGGAGTTCAAAGGGACGCGCGAGCGTGGCTTCGCCAACAATCCCGCTCAACACGCCTATCGAGGTGATACCCACCTGGACGGTTGAGAGAAATCGGTTGGGATTATTGGCGAGTTTGAGCGCCTGTACGGCTCCAGCGTCGCCCCGCTCAGCGGCTGACTCGAGACGGACCCGCTTCGCGGTGAGAATGGCGATTTCGGCCATCGCAAATAGACCATTGAAAAAAATTAGACCCAGCAATATCGCGATTTCCATAAGTGGCGACGACACCCTCCTTAATACTTAAGATACGCGCTATCTTATTGGACCGCCGACGGGTATGCGGAAAATCGCGACCCCTGTTGCTCAGAACGTCAGCCGCGTTACAAACATGGCGAAGATCAACCTCAACGCGGCCAAAGCCATGTCTTTTTGAGCGTCCCACTCATCTCCTTGTGCCCCAAGTATGCTGCGCCCTGATCCTTGCTCAAAAAGACTGCGGCCCACCACTCCAGCACCTCGAAAATCGTACTGATCGCCATAATCAATACAGCGAAAGAAAATAGCTCCGACCTTCTGCAGGGATCGCGTAGCGCTGCAGCATGTCGAAAAAAAGATAAGCGACGAGTAAGCCGTAGCAGAAATGTACAAGACGATCATAATGATTGCGAACCCAGCCGAACGTCTAATCGATTTCACGTCTGAATGGCTGAAACGCCATTCGGTCTCACAGTACGCGAACATAGGTGAAATAGCCACCGATCGTATGTAGCACGAGAAACACGTGGTAGGGGAATAGCAAGGTTTACGAGAGGCTATCGCCGGTCGATCGCACGTAACGTGGCGACCGTTATCACTGTCAATGAATTTTCAGCAAGCCAGACGATTCGATCGGGTGATCGCAGCGCGAGCGCGATCCGAAACCGACTAAACAGAGACAGCAAGACATGCGGATAAGCCATCGATGGCGGTCGACGTATCAGGGTGTGTTCCCACCAATCTTCAATCCGCCGCGGAATCCAGGTGAAGCGATTCGGGCAAGGGACGATTAAGGTATGCTGCCGGTCCCATGTCGACTCTCCTCTGGCGTATTCTGGGTTTTGCGAGTGTCGGCATCGGCGTCATCAATGCCTTCATTCCTCTCATGCCGACTACGGTTTTTTTACTGGTCGGAGCTTGGGCGCTGGGCAAAGGCTCACCCGAGTGGCGCACGCGCTTGGTCAATCACCCGCGTTTCGGGAGGGCACTGCGCGATTGGGAAGACGGTAGAAGAGTGAGTCGGCGCGGCAAGCGTCTTGCTGCACTCGGGATGGCAGTCAGTTGGACCGTTCTCGTAGTTTGGCGCGGCTTCACGCCATGGTCGATTGGCACGGGTGTGTTACTCGTAGGCATTGCATCGTGGTTGTGGCGCAGACCTGAGCCGCGAAAATCGTCAGAGTAAGGGAAGGTCGATTTGTATCGCCTCACCCGCCGATGCTGCTGCGCCGACGCAGGTCGCTGAAAAAGCTCTGGGCAGGCCTTTGAGGCGCGAAACTCGGCAGCCGAAATAGACCTCTAGTGTCGCAGCCATTTCAGTGAAGCCATAGAGGCGTCAAAAATCGCAGTAATCGACGGCGCCACAAGGCTAATCAAGCACCATGGCGAATCAGCAGGGTTTTCACAATTACGCTGGGGCTCGGCGCCCAATATGTTTCAGATCCATCGCCCGGCGAAATCACGTGCTTTTTTTATACTACGGGAGTTTCACGGCTCAGGCGTCGCGTCGCCGCTCATGCAGAGCTCTCTTAAAAGCTCTGCAGAGTCAGGGCTACAAAACAGCGTGGCTCGGAGTCAAGCAAGAAAATCCAAGAGCAATCGCATTTTTTCATCGTGTGCACGGTTTTTGCTCAGTCGGCGAACACATGTGTGTGCTTGCCAAAGACCACAAGCGCGAGTTCATTCTCGGGTGATCGCTGACCAAAAACTGAATCAGTTACGAAAATCTTTGGCTACGATATATACCTCGCGCGATTCAGGTCGCGAGGCTTTGGGCTTGCGGATCGAGACCTGCCTGAAGCTTTTGCGCAGCTCCTTCACGTATTCATCTGACCCTTGCCCCTGAAACATCTTGGCGATGAAAGCGGCTCCCGGCTTGAGCGCCAGGCGCACGGTATCGAGGGCACACTCGAGAAAATAAATTGAACGCGCCTGATCCGCGGCGTCGATCCCACTGAGATTGGGAGCGACGTCAGAAACGATCAGGTCAAATTTTTCACCCTGAAGCCAGGCGTGAATCTGGTCGACTACCGCGTCACTCGTGAAATCGCCCTGAATGAAGTCGACATTACAGATCGGATCCATCGGCAGGATATCTGTCGCTAACACCCGGCCCTTCGGACCGACGGCCTTTCCTGCGACCTGCGACCACCCGCCGGGAGCTGATCCTAGATCCATCACCCATTGGCCCAGGCGCAGAAGATGGTCTTTCTTGTTCAGTTCGATCAGCTTGTAGGCAGAGCGCGACCGATAACCCTCTTTTTGAGCGAGTTTGACGTAGGGATCGGTGACGTGACGACGCAGCCAACCACCGCTGCTCTTGGATCGGGCCATGATGACGATAGACTAGCGCGATTCGAAACCTTTGTCGGGTATACCGACCAGGACCACACCGTGATCCGCATCACCGAACTATCGCTCCCGTGGGGCGATCCCACAGACACCCGCACTCAGGACGCGCTACGGCGCGCGATTCTGCAGCGGCTGAAAATCGAGGCGAGGGAGCTCATTGGTTTCACGGTTTTCAAGCGCAGTCACGATGCACGACGCAAAGATCGCGAAATCGCCTTCATTTATATCGTGGATGTGGACTTACGCGATGAGCAAAAGGTTCTCGCGAAGCATAGCGATGATCGGTATATCGCTCTCGCACCAGACACAAACTTTCGACCACCACCCCGCGCAGCACACAATGTCGATAACCGCCCCATCGTGGTTGGCTTTGGTCCTTGCGGTGTGTTTGCGGCACTCATTCTCGCCCAACAGGGATATCGCCCCATTGTGCTCGAGCGCGGTCGGGAAGTCCGACAGCGCACGCAGGACACTTGGGGCTTTTGGCGCAAGCGTATCTTGACCACGGAATCGAACGTTCAATTCGGCGAAGGTGGCGCCGGGCTGTTTTCCGACGGCAAGCTTTACAGTCAGATCAAAGATCCGCGTCATCTCGGTCGACAAGTCATGCGAGAATTCGTGCGTGCCGGCGCACCGCCCGAGATCATGTACGTTAACAAGCCGCATATCGGTACGTTTCGCCTGGCCGGAATCGTAGCGAAAATACGCAATGAAATCATTGAACTTGGCGGCGAGATCCGCTTCGACAGCAGAGTTGTTGATCTCGTCATCGAGGAGGATGAACTGCGTGGTGTCATTCTCGCGAACGGTGAATTCATCGCCTCGCGACATGTAGTGCTCGCAGTCGGACACAGTTCGCGCGATACCTTTCGTATGCTCGAACAACGAAAAGTTTTCATGGAGCCGAAACCTCTCGCGATCGGCCTCCGCATCGAGCATCCGCAATCACTCATCGATCGTGCACGCCTTGGGCGCTTCGCAGGTCACCCGGCCATCGGCGCAGCGGATTACAAACTTGTACACCACGCTGACAACGGGCGCTCCGTCTACAGTTTTTGCATGTGCCCCGGCGGCACCGTCGTCGCTGCTACTTCAGAAGGGCAGCGCGTGGTGACGAACGGGATGAGTCAATACTCTCGCAACGAACGCAATGCCAATGCGGGCATCGTGGTCGGTATCGACCCTGCTAAAGATTTTCCGAGCGGTCCGCTCGCGGGTGTTGCATTACAGGAGCGACTGGAGTCTCTCGCGTTCGAGCTTGGCGGCAGTGACTATTCTGCGCCTGCGCAACTGGTGGGTGACTTCATTGCTGGCCGGCCATCGAGTTCTTTAGGTAAGGTCACGCCTTCCTACAAACCCGGCATCAAACTTACGAATCTCGCACCGTTGCTACCCGATGATGCCATCGAAGCGATACGTGAAGCACTGCCAGTCTTTAGTCGACAGATTCGCGGTTTTGATCGTGATGACGCCGTACTGACAGGGATAGAGAGTCGCACCTCCTCGCCCCTGCGGATCACGCGAGACTTTACAACTCTGCAAAGTTTGAAAGTGAGGGGTCTATACCCGGGTGGTGAGGGCGCAGGCTACGCGGGCGGTATTCTATCGGCCGGGGTTGATGGCATCAAACTCGCCGAGGCCGTCGCGGCAAGCATAAGCGGCCAAGCGACGTAACGGATACGGGGGTGAGCGCGGGCAGGGGTATGAACTTCAACGACCTCAAAAAACTTCGATACAAAAAATATCGCGACGAACTCGGCTTTTTCCTTGCCGAGGGCGAACATCTGGCGCTGGAACTTGGCAAGGCACTCAGCCATCGACCGCAGCTCGCTGCCGCGAAAGTTCTGGTCAGTAAGGAATATTTTGCTGCTGGTCTGCCGTCGGGCTTTCCGCGACAACTCGCTATCGAAACCCTCAGTGCTAGGCAAATGTCGCAGTTGAGCGAGACTCGCTCGCCTCAAGGCGTGATTGCGGTCGTTCCCATGCTGACGCCGCCTGCCCCACGACATGGTGAACGTGCGATCTATCTGCACCAGATCCAGGACCCGGGCAATCTCGGCACGATCCTGCGTACGCTCGGCTGGTTCGGCGGATTTCGTTGTCTATTGTCGCCAGATAGCGTTGAGCCTTATAACTCAAAAGTAGTACGCGCGAGTATGGGGGCGAACTTCAATGTGCCGTTCGAAACCGATGTCACGCTCGAAGCGGTGCAAGCCCGGTTCCCGCGGATCGCGCTACTCGACATCCACGGATCATCGGTCGCAGAAAATTCATTCAAGCATTTCGACTGCTACATGTTTGGTAGCGAGTCGCACGGTGCAACGATGGAGATGCGCGTAACCTGTAGCAGTTCGATTTTTTCGATACCGGGTGGTCAGGGCGTGGAGTCGCTGAATCTTGCATCAACTGTCAACATCTGCGCCTACGAACTGTCAAAAATCCTCGTCCCTTCTTAGATATCGCCACTGCCCGACAGGCAGCGCACCGAGAATGACCCGCCCCGTGCGAATACGCTTGAGACCAGTCACCCTGAGTCCCACAATCTCGCACATGCGACGAATCTGCCGCTTACGCCCCTCGCGCAGAGCGAAGTGCAGCTGATCCTCAGTTTGCCATGCGATCCGCGCAGGCTTCAGCTTCACGCCATCGAGCATCAGTCCATGACGCAAACGCGTAAGTCCGTCATCGGGCAACACACCCTGAACACGAACCAGATATTCCTTCTCAACATCGTTACCACCAATCAATTGCTTGGCAATACGACCATCCTGCGTGTATACCATCAGGCCTGTCGAATCGATGTCGAGCCGGCCTGCGGGCGCCAGACCCAAAAGATGCGTGGGGTTAAAACTTAGACTCGAGTCATCGCCGCGCCAGCGATTCTCTGGTCGAATCAAAACCGTAGCGGGCTCGTACCCGTCTTCTGCTTGCCCGGAAACATAGCCGATCGGCTTATTGAGGAGGACCGTGACGAGTTCCGATTGCTGTTCGCGCGCACGGCAATCGATCTCGATACGCGCAGCGCGACTTACACGGCTACCGAGGACATCGACCACCACACCATCGACGCGAACCCAACCATTCACGATCCACTCTTCGGCCTCGCGGCGCGAACAGAGACCGAGTTCGCTCAGGCGCTTAGATAAGCGTGGCTGGCCGTCCTTATCGGTCATCGTCGAAGATATTCAGCGACGTTACTCCCTAGCACATCGAGGGGAACATTACCGCCGCGAAGTATCATATCGTTGAAGTCGCGAACATCAAAGCGACCACCTAGTTTGCTGCGTACTAGTTCGCGTTGGCGATTAATCTCGCTATGCCCCACCTTGTAGCCACACGCTTGACCGGGCCATGAGCAATAGCGATCGACTTCGTTCGCTACTTCTAGCGGATTCGAGCCGTTCTTCTCGACAAAGAAATGCACACCCTGCTCGCGGGTCCAGCGTTTGGCGTGGATTCCCGTATCGACGACGAGCCGACAGGCGCGGAAAGAAATCGCCTGTAGATAACCCAACTTACCGACCGGATCGTTTTCATAAGCGCCGAGCTCATCGGCCAATTGCTGGGCATAGAGCGCCCATCCCTCGGAATAGGCATTGAATGCCAGCAACTGCCGAATACGCGGCATCTCGTGCGTGTACTCGCCTTGCCAGATATGGCCAGGAATCGATTCATGAAACGCGAGATCAGCCAGAGCAAAACGGCTGTGTAAGCCCGAGGTGCGCAGGTTGATCCAAAATCGGCCGGGTATTCGCCCATCGATGGAGCCGGCACCACCATAAGCCGTTGGCGCCCCAGGCTCTTCTTCGGGCGGCAGACGCTTCACCTCCATGTTCGGATCGACCAGCGTGTGAAAGGCCCGCGGCATCTGCTTGCGGATCCAACGCAGACGCGCATCGATGAAAGCCATGATCTCCGCGCGACCCGCATCGCCCTCGGCAAATTGGTATCGCGGATCTTCGGCGATCGCCTGCATGCGCTGGCCCACGGACCCTGCGGTTAAACCGAGGTCGCGCATGATGCCATCCATCTGCGAGTGCAAACGCTCCAGTTCTTCGAAGCCCAAGGCATGAACTTGATCCGGCGTCATCGCCGTGGTCGTCGATGCTTTGAGTGCCCAGCGATAGAACTCTTCACCATGAGGTCTCGCACCCATACCTGCTTCATCGGTCGCCGACTTGCGTGCGGTTTCCATCTCATTGATCTGACGATCGAGAGCTGCAACCACATCACGGCTCACGATCGCTCTGGCGTCACGCTCCCAATTACCACGCATCCCCCGCGTCCGACGCAGCAGCGAGTCGACCAAGGTGCCGCCCTCGCTTGCACTCTTGGTGGACAGTTTGAGTTGCACGAGCGCCTTGTCGAGCAGAAAGGCCGGAGGAACGAGTCCGTTCTGACGCGCCATCCGGATACGTTCGAGTTCGCCATCGAGTTGGCGGGGATACTGCCGCAAACGCTCGAGGTAGGCCTCGGCATCGCTCCGCGTATCGATAGGATGATCGCTGTCGAGAAAACGCGGAACGTCGAGATAGGCGCCGACGTTCTGAATGACGACATAGGGCGTATTGCGCCAACCGCCTACGGTGATATCGCCATACGGAAGCGCGAACCCCTGAAGCGAAGTCGCGTAGGCGCTGCGCACGACCTCGACACTGGTTTTAACGGCATGAGACAGAGGCTTTGAATCGATGGCATCGACTTTTGCGAGATCGCGCCGCAGGCGTACCGCAATGGCGCTCTGACCTGCGGCAGAGCGATCCACCAGACACGATCGCAGCTGCGCATCAGCGCCACGATCGACGCCGAGCGACGTCGCACTCTCCGGAAACAACTGCAACAGGTTGCTTGCTGCCTCATCGAGAACCTTTAGGGCAGCTGCATCAGCCGCCGCTTCGGTAGGCGTTGACGTGACGCTGTGAGTACTTGGGAGACATAACGGCACTGTCGCGGCGGCGACTATTCCCGTGACAGCTGATCGACGATCGATGAAGTTCGACATCGCGTTCCCCCGTCGGACGGCAAAAGTATATCCATTTCTACATTACGCTTCTGCAATGGCCGAGAGAAAGAACCCCAAGCAAGTGTTTCGAATACCAACCCCAAAAATCTCTTCGCCGATGAGGTAGCAAACGAGAGCCGTTCGCCGCTTCGGACTTCGCGAACTACGACTGTCCCAAGGGCAGTAACTAACGTGGTATCGACGGCGGGGATTTTAAAGCAGTCATCGACGCTCGTCGGCGCGTCATCACACTAAACCCGAGTGTTGTACTTACGATCTCCTCACTTTTGTTAAGCAAGCGTCGCAGCGGGTACTCATCGATTGAGGCGAGTGCCTCGGAAAATGTAAATCACCTGATCGCCAACGATTCATCGAAATTTCTCAGGACATACACCGACGCGATTTTCCGGTTACTCGATATCGACTCAAAGCGCATATGGACAAAACCCCCGCTTCCCCGCTTTACTTTAGGAAGGACAGACGCATATCAACAACGACTACACTGCTTTTTTTCCTGCAGCTGCAGACGATAGAGTGGATGGGATCGAAGCTTTCTCCGGCAACTGCCTTGGTAATTATCCAAGCACTAACGCTAGCTCGGATCTTAGCCGATGTTTCCGCTGATCGGTTATTACCTATTGGATGGAATGCACCCTTCATGACGATCGTCAAAGACGTCATCTTCAGCGACGCCCCGGAGCAATCCGCGGTCTGATCGCGCCGCCGCGTGTCACAGCGCTGCGCGTTATCTCAAGGTGACGGTCGTCGCGAAGCTGGTC
>Ga0163212_1000035_pt1 | contig 55256 bp, 44 predicted proteins | sample Malawi_45m_30L_FD_113532 | JGI IMG/M metagenome (GOLD analysis project Ga0163212, IMG submission 113532) | Freshwater microbial communities from Lake Malawi, Central Region, Malawi to study Microbial Dark Matter (Phase II) - Malawi_45m_30L | ecosystem: Environmental > Aquatic > Freshwater > Lake...
CCTCAAAGACCTGCATGAACCACGGTGCATCGATCGGCACCGCGAATTGCTCGACCGCAATCTCAAGAAAGGGAGACATGGAGCCAACGATGAAGATGGTCATTGCCACGAGCACGGCCACAGGGAACGAAAGGACCCCTGCGGCGCTCACCCCAAGCGCAGCAATGAACACCAACTTCCCCCAGTCGACAAGCATCGCTCGCAGAAAGTTTCCTTCAAAGCCCCCAACGCGGTGCAGCACCTCGAGTCCGTCGGCGTCAAAGTTCAACGACCAAGGCGCTTGCATGATCCGCCCACCCTCCATCATCGCCCCATTCACGATGGTCACGCGCAGCGTTCCATCCTCCGCAATCGCCTCCACTGGAATACCGACGACATTCCGCTGCACAGGGACATACTCGACGAGTTCAGGCGGCAAGTCGCCAAACAGGAACGAGACGGGGTAAACCTGATGTGAACTGTTGGGGCCACTGTAAAAGGAGTATCGCAGCATCGGGGTGATTCCCGCCTTTCGGGCCTCCAGCAGTCCTGAGAAGGAGTAGCTCCGTGAGGCACCTGCGGCAATCGTGCGCTGTGCCGTGGAGAACTCGGTGATCTTCTGTATGCGGAGCTGACGTACCACATCCGCCTCCGACTTTGCGCCCGCCTCGATCTCACCGCGCAGCACTGAATCGTTTTCGATCTCGCGGTTGACCGCATCGCGAAGTTCGATCGGATCGATGCTCGTGTACGCAGGCCGCTCTGTGGCGCGGGCAACAAGAACCTGACTGTTCAGCGCCGCAGCGTCTTCCACGCTCCCCGCAGGCCGAGCACTCAGAAGCGACACTTGCACAAGCACTGCGGCGCCGGCGACGAACAGGATCAGCCCATCCAGAATCGCAAGTCCCAGCCACTTTCCAGCGAGATACTGCAGTCGCGAGACAGGCTTTGTCAGCACGCTCCAAATCTGACGGTCACGGATCTCAAATGCGACGGTGGCGCATGCGAGCAGCAGCGTGAGAAACGCGGCCACAAGAAAGACCAGCCCGGTACCCCGCGCGACAAATGTTTGGACCTGATAGCGAAGTGGATCGCGACTAGAGATGAACAGCGGCAGCAGCGGCAGCAGTACCAACAACCCTCCGATGCATGCCACCGAAATCCTCTGCCGCGTCGCCTCCAGCAGCAGCGTATGGGCGACACCCGTGATCGCTCCAGCAGGCGACAGCATCCGTAGTGCCAGTTGTGTCGCTACCAGAAACAGAAAGAGCAGAATCCCGATGCCCGTGAACGCGACAAATAACTGCATCTGTCCCGTCACGAAGCAGACCGTTGCGAGAGGCGCGGTCACCAGTGTTATGCCAACGAGTGACAGCGCAAGTCCAAGCCAAATCGCCATCACTGTCACCACCGCAATGCCGATTCCAATCCCACCAACGAGCATCGGTTGCTCCACCACTTGCGGCGGCGCCCACCGCGGCGTCTGCGTTGCTGCGATGAACGATGCGAACGCAGGAATCTCGTCGACTGTCCCGCCTTCGTTGAACATGCCCCGAGCGACAGCTTGCACACGCGGGCTCCCTACCTCACGGCCGCGCAGTTGCACCACACCTCGGTCCACCAAGTTGATGGCTTGCGGGTTGCGCTCTTGGATGTTTGCCTCGCGAAGTACGCCTGCGATCTCACTCACAAGTTGGGCATGCTGCAGCGAAGACCACCAGAGCGGCACAACAGCGCCACTCACAAGCAACACCGCGACCACAGTCAGCAGAATGCGGCTGCTGACCCGTTCTTGCCAGCGGGCAAAGCGTTCAAGGGCACTCCCAATCCAGTTCACGGCGGTTGCGCTCCCGGTCCGTTAGCCTCACGGTCCTGCTCAGGCTTGCCACTGTCCTTGAGCAGACCTTCGATCACAGACTTGTCGACCGAATCCGAGTCTGCCCCTTCGGCAGCCGCACGCAGAGGCTTCGCGATACGCGGTGCATCCCCTCCCTGCAACGCCGCAATGGTCTTCATCTCCGGTCCGTTGACAACGGGAGCAGACGCAACGACCTGCGCCGCGCGCTTGGACTCCATTGCAGCGCGCTCGAGATCTGCAATCAATGCTGCAGGCTGTCGACCATCAACCTCACCCAAGAATGCGGCTGTCGGACCGCCTCGCATGGCACCGCTCGTTTCTACCTGTTCGGCGCGCGCTGCATCCACGATCTGGAGGAAGAGATCCTCGAGCCGCTGCCGGGGCGACTCCACGCGATCAACCGCTACGCCAACTTCACGCCGAATCGCGGCGTCCACCTTCGAGATCGCAGCTGCATCAAGACGGGGCAGATGCAGCGTGGTGTGCTTCGTGTCGCGAAGAAGTTCTTCCGCAGTTCCCGAGGCGCGAATCTTTCCACCGTACAGAATGACCATGCGATCGCAGACATCCTCGACATCGGCGAGCAAGTGCGACGAGAGCAACACTGTCTTGCCTTTGCGTCGCAGGTCAAGCAACAGATCCTTCACCTGCCTCGTGCCGATCGGATCAAGCCCCGACGTTGGTTCATCGAGAATCAGGAACTCCGGATCATTGATGAGTGCCTGCGCGATGCCAAGGCGGCGCGCCATTCCCTTGGAGAACTCACCAACCACTCGGTGCGAGGCCCCCTCGAGTCCAACCATCTCGAGCAGTTCGTCTGTCCGTCGGCGACGAGTTGTGCGCGGCAGTCCAAAGAGCTTGCCGAAGTAGTCGAGCGTCTCCCTCGGATTGAGGAAGCGATACATGTATGTTTCTTCCGGCAGATAGCCGATTCGAGCCTTGACGGACACATCGGAGGGATCGCGCCCGAAGACGCTCAGCCTGCCCTTCGACTTCCGAAGAAGCCCCAGGATCATCTTGATGGTTGTGCTCTTTCCAGATCCGTTGGGACCGAGCAGACCAAAGATCTCATGCGGCACAATCTCGAATGTCACCCCGTCCACAGCGCGCGCCTTCGCACGCAGCCAGAAATCGGAGAATGTCTTGACTAGCCCTTCTGCCTCCACCACTGTCTGAACGCTGCCTGCACCGCGTGGATTCATGCCACTTCCTCCATTAATCCTTGCCGAACGCCTTGGTGCCCGACTTGTCAAGTCGACGCCCCGGCGCATCTGGAGTGATCAGCCTTGATCCAACTTGAAACGAGGGAAGGTCTGCCCCGATCGCCGCAGCCGCCGCCTTCTTTCTTTCGAGTTCAGCGTCACGCCTCGTCTGCATCGTGTCAGGCGAACTGCGCACACGCAGCACATATCGACCCAGATTGTCGGGCACGGAGAACACTTCCACCTCCTCGCGGTTGACCACTTGCCGTACCGCATCGAGCCACAACTGCTGAATCAACTGGCGAGGGTTCTCTCGGTAACTCGCGGCCAGACTTCCGACTCGCCTCGCCTCTTGCGCAAGCGCAGCTGTCACTGATCCCTGCTTCGACCGTGCCTGTGCAATGATGCGCGCTGCCTCACCACCGATGTCAGATTGCTCGAAGCGCTCACCGATGCGCCGAAGCAATACATCGGACGTGGCAACATCACCCTTGGTCAGCAGCATCTCATACTCGTGAATCATGCCAAGGATCTCGTTGAACTGAGGACCTGCAACACCCACCAACTTCGTATTGGCGTCTTGGCGCGCACGCTCGATATTTGTCTTCATCTCTTCACGCGCCGTCTGCACGCGACGCAATGCACCACGCACCGCGAATGGCGCGGTCCGTTCAAGAATGGTGACCGAGACCACTTCGATACCAGCATCCATACTGCGGAGCGTCGCCTGCATCCGCTGACGGATTGTCAGCGCCGGTGGCTCGCGCTGCTCAAGAAACTCTGGCAGGGTCAACTCCGCCACAGTTGAAATGGCGGCTCGGCGGAGTAGGGCGCTCATCAGCGTGGCGGCGCGCTCTGGATCGACCAGCCGGAGCATCGCAACAGGATCGACAACCGTCCACTCCACTGCGAACTGAGCGTGCGCAAGGTCACCATCCGCTGTGAGCAGCGATCCATCACGCCCGGGTCGTATCGGATCGTCGGCACTCGCCGCATCGGTCGCAGCTTCCATCGTCACATCCTTCAGAGCACGCTGCGGCCAGAACGCCTCGCGCACTTCAAAAGTTTGCCGCTGGGACAGTGTGACAAACTCGCCTATCGGCGTCGGCCAGAACGGCTGGAGGCCAGGCGTCACGACCTGCCCATCCCCCTCGCCGACAACCCGCCCGAACACCGTGCGAACTCCAGTGACGCCCTCGGGCACCGATTGGAATCCAGAAAACAAAAAGGTCACCACCAGACCGGCGATCGCGATCTGAAGAACGCGGTAAGAAAGCCGGAGCGCCTCACCGAGACTCTGGTTGGCCGGATCCATCGCTGCGCGGAGGCTGGCACGCTCACTTACAACATCCGCTACCTGTAGGGTGGCACGCTTGCTCGCACGCTGCGCGCGGTGAGCCACCTCGGGCGAATCGGGCTCGTCGACGGGATCGACCGCCATGTCAGCGCTGCTCCTTAACCTTGGGTTGTGTGAGGTAGGGCTCGCGCGGCTGCGGGATGCCCGCGGTGCTCCCCGCCTCGTTCAAGTCCAGCAGATGGAACGGCGCACGATTGAGATCCGTGACGAAGGTGGTGCTGCCAGAGAGCGACCCTTTCAGCGTGTCAAGCCACGCCAGGAAAATCGCAAGGTCCGCCTCCTGCTTCATGAGCTGGTAGTAACGCGTGGATTCTTCGTTGCCGAGCGCCTCGATCTCCGCCGCCCACTGTGCGGCGAAATTGCGGATCGTGTCCGCCGAACTCGCAGCTTGGCTCTTGATCGCCTCGGCTTCGGAGTTTCCCTTGGACTCCTCCAGATTCGCGAGCGTCTCCTGAACGGCAGCCATTCTTCGGAGAACAGCCACGGAGGTCTTCGGCGGCAGAACCACCTGCGAGATGCCAACGCTGACTGGCTCGATGCCCGGCAGCCGAGTGGCCTTCATGTCGGCAAGGATCGATGCTTCCGCCTCGCCAATGCGACTCGACTGACCGATGAGTTCCGCAAATGTGAATCCACCAACTGCACGGACCGCACCCTGCAGTTGAACTCCCAACTCCTTACCAGCAGCATCGAGCGTCCCATGGGAGACGAAGAATTGGAGGGGCGCGTCGCCAGTCTCCTGCACACGCCACAGGAGATAGGCCTGCACAAGTACCTGCTGGCCATCCTTGGTGAGAACGGTCTCAAGCGGGCTCTCGATGAACTGCAGTCGAACATCCAGTTTGGTCACTTGGTCGATGAACAATGGCGCCTTGAGATGGAGACCGGCTGTGCGCTCCACCCCCGCCGGCTTGCCAAAGCGGGTCAGCACGGCGATCTCGTGAAAGTTCACCGTGTAGGTGGTGCTGAACAGAACCAGCACCGCAACAATCACGATCGCAACAACAACTGGGATCTTTCGCATCATTTGTCTTGCTTCTCCAGATAGTCACCAAGATTGAGTCCCGACTCCGGCTGCTCCATCTGCACATCGATGTCTACGCGCGTTGGGTCGACAGCCAGCACATACTTCACGCGAGCCTCCGCCAAGGCACGCGTCAGGACTGCCATGATCGCGCGCTCTCGGTAGAGCGCAGGTGCCGCTCGATACGAAGGAGCCTGACCGAGTACTTCACTTGCCGTTGACCGCGCGCGCATGAGCATGTCCCAGCGCCGGGCTTGCGCGATCGAAATGACGCTTGCAGCTTGACCTCGCGAATCGACGATCATCGCTTCGATCTCCGCACGCTTCGTGCGCGCCGCCTGCGCATCTTTTCCCTGCTGACGCTCGATGACGCGAAGTGCCTCGATCGAAGCAACGATCCGCCGGGCTTGCTCTGGTGAACCCGCCAAGGTGGACAACGTGGTATTGACGAGTCGATTTGCCTCGTCGACCACCTTCCGCGCATTCTGCAGGTCTATCGAGAGGTCTTCGAAGCGCCCAGATGGCTCGCCCGCTGGGGGTCTCAGAACTGGAATCTGAATGCCAACGACTTCCACACCACTCTGTGCCGCATCGAAGGCGCGCTGAATGCGCTCTTTGAGCCGTCTCACCAATGAATCGCCCTGTGGTGAGAGCACCTCATCTGCTCTCAGCGTCGCCAACAACTGAGTCACTTCACGAAGCGCGATCGCCCTCAATGCGCGCTCGCGCATGTCGAGTGGCGTTCGCCGACTGCGTGCTTCGGAGGAAAACCCAAGGAAGTCCAGAAGTGCGCCATCACGGATTCGATAACTCAGAACGATGTCTGCATCGATGAGGGCAAACTGCACCGCGACGGGCGAGCCATCGGATTCCACCCCCCCGAGGCCGCCCGATCGGCTCACGGTGCCACTGGCGAGCACCACGAATCCGGGTCTGTTTGGGTCAGGCTCGCCCTCAATGACCCATGCATTCACTTTTTCGTTCTTCAAGGGTGCAGGTCCTAGCGCCAGAGACCGAACCTGACCGACCGCGAAGCGTTCCACCGATTCAAGAGGCCATGGCCACTTGAACAACAGCGTGCCGGAAGCCACCTCGCCGACGATTCGTCCGCCCCGCAGTCGAACGGCCTGCTCGCCTGGCTGAACGACCACCACCATCGACGTCAACAACAACAACGTGATCGCCAAAATGGACAAGCGCGCCACGCTTCGGAGAAGAAGCTGGTACCCCCACGAGCTCGTGATATCGAATCCAAACTGATAGTTCACCGCTTCATTGATGCTGCGAACGATCGAATCTGGCGCGGCGGCAAGCCCGAGGAGCTTTGAATCGAACGCAGGTCGAGGGGCATCCTCGCGGCGACGCGGCCGATACATGTTGAGGATGAGATTGAGCAGAATTTCCGCCGCAATGACTGCAGCGAAACCAGCAATTCCGTAGGCAATCGCCTCCAATACATTCGGCTTTCGGAAGACCTCAAAGACGATCCCAATCGCAATCGCAATCAAGACAAGGGCGTTACCAACACTTGTCCCCGCACCACCCCGAAGATTTGCCCATGCCGCTTGCTGCGACATACCAGCGACGAAGCGCGAGAAAATGAAGGTGCCAAGCGCGAGCACCGTGCACAATGCCAACTGCCAGCCGAGATTGGCTCCCACACCAAATGGTGTTGCCGTCGCCGACGCATCATCCAATCGTTGCAGCCAATTAATCGTGAGATAACTGAGGACCACGAGCGAGAGCGCAACGAACGCACTGACTGTGGGCATCAGCCATCGGTGCATCGATGCGAGGCGACGACTTGCGAGATCACTTTGCTCTCGCCCACCCTCGAAGACACTGCTCCCAGATGCACGTAGCTGCTCAAGCTCTTCATTTTCAAGTGCCTCCAGACGCTCAAGAGAGTGCTGATGGAAAAGAACGATCAGCGAAAGCCAAGGCACGATTCCAATCAGCACATAGAAAGACGCAAGCGTGATGACCGAATCGCCCACAATCCGTCCGTAGATGGCGAGGAAGGCTCCGAGCAACAGCTGAATGCCGAAGCCGATCCCGCACACACGGGTTGCCTGCTGATACACGAACTGATCTCGAACCATTTGGCAAGACACTGTACGCCAAATCGGACATCAGGGTTCGTGGCACCAGCGGTAGCACAGCAGATCTGATCCGGCTCACGCCGTAGAATGAAGAGTGAGGAACACGCCATGATTGGCTTCTTTGAACAGGTCCTTGCGATCCTTCGGAACACATTCCTCGAGTGTGTTCGCCAACCAGTCTGCCTGGTCATCATCGCTGCGGCCACGCTGTTGGTACTCATCAGTAATCCGCTGTCGGCGTTCACCATGATGGATGATCAGCGCATGTACGTTGACATTGGACTCTCGACGGTTTTTATGTCTGGCGCGATCCTCGCCGCATTCCTCGCCACTGCAGTCGTGCATCAGGAGGTTCAAAGCCGCACGCTGCTACTCGTCGTTTCGAAGCCTGTTCCGAGATGGATCTTTGTGCTCGGGAAGTTCCTTGGCGTCACGCTTGCACTGCTTGCCGCCACCGCCTTGCCGGCACTTTCCTTTCTACTCGTCGAAGTGCATGGCGTGATGCAGACCGCGGCGACCCCATTTCATCTTCCTGTCCTTTTGTTTGGCGCTCTTGCGCTTGTGGGCGTTGTGGCCATCGCGACTTGGTGCAATTATTTCTACGGCTGGTCCTTTCCTGGCGTCGTTTGCATTGTCGGCGTTCCGTTGATGGCTCTGGCCTACATCGGAGCACTCTTCTTTGACCCCTCTTGGAACTCCATCACGCCAAGCAAAGAGTTCCGCTCCGAGCTGCTCGTTGCGCTTGTACTGATGGGAACTTCGCTCACCGTGCTCGCGGCAATCGCCATTGCAGCGAGCACTCGTCTGGGACAGATTCTCACGATTGGCGTGACACTTGGACTGCTGCTGCTTGGGCTTCTGTCGGACTGGCTCTTTGCAAGGAACATCACGCGCCTGAAGGAGGTGCTTGAGGTACGCCAGGCGGCGAACCTCGACTGGCTTGACTGGGACCGCGTTCTCCTGTGGCTCAACGAAGCCGCCTATGCGGTCGTCCCAAACTTTCAAGTGTTCTGGACTGTGGACGCCATCAACCAAGGGGTTGAGGTCCCACCCGACTACCTCTGGCGAGCGCTGGCGTACGGCGCAGCGTTGACGGTCGCCGCGCTCGGGATCGCCACGGCGCTTTTTCAGCGCCGCGAAGTCGCCTGACGAAATCTCGCGCGCTCAGTTCCCCTGATTGTTGCGCGGTGCGGCCTGGAGTTCCTTGATCTGCTTGCGCAGTGCCTCGTTCTCCTCCTTGAGGCTCTCGATCACCTGCTCACTGATACCCAAGTCGTACACCATCTCTGGCCTGCACTTTTTGAACCAGTCAATGACGGCTTGGTTGTTCTTGATGTTTGCCTGCATCTGCGCCACACCACCTTCGCTGGTCCCCTCGATTTGGCGCTTTCTCAAGAGAAGCGGAACCTTCTCCTTGCATTCCTTGATCAGCTTCTGCAAGGCCGCCGCGATCTTCTTGCCCTCATCGCTGATGGTGTACTTCTCCGGATCATCGACCCCGAGGAGTTTGTAGAGATCCGCTTCGGTCTTTGCCGTGCCATCTGAAAACCCGCAGTGCTCCGCGTTCTGTGCGTTGAAATCCAAGTTCTCATTGTTGCGGCTGAGCACATAAGTGTGCTTCACATCGGGGTAGAAGGTGACCTTGCCGTCCGGCGTCTTTTCGTACGACAACTCGACCTCCGAGTGCACCATGGCGGGACCGATCAGCGGATCACGCCCTCCACCTGCGCAAGCCTCCGCTACACGCTCCTTCCACTCCTCACGAACCGCTGACACCTCCGTTCGTCCAGTCAGCATGGTGATCGAGCCCAGCGCAGCCTCGGGCATGAAATACATCTCGTCGCACCAGAGTGCCGTGAACGCGCCACCTGAGATGGCCTTCTCCACCCACGCAACCAATCGATGCTTCTGCTTGATGCGCGTCAGCGACTCCGCAATCATGTCTCCTTCGATCACGAGTCCACCATTCGAGTTGATGCGGAGGATGAGTACCTGCCCAGGACCGATCTTGTCGGCAATCTGTTCAACTTTCTCCATCTCATCATGTCGAAGGCCAATGCCCACCATGCCATCGAGCGGCAGCATGAAGACATGCCGTTTGGCGTTGGGCGCCACATCCTTTGCCGCGCTCTTGTCGGGGGTCTTCGGAGAGGACGATGCCGACTGCTTCCCTGTCGCGGGCGGAGCCGATGGCTTGTTGCCCTGCGCAGCAGAAGCGGATGTCGGCAACGATGCGGCCAAAGTGACAACGGCGCATGCAAGCGCACTGAGCCACCGCCGACCACCTACCACTGCTGGACTTAGGGAGCACATTCGGTTCATCAAATTCATGCCTTGATTGGTTGGATTCATCTCACACCTCATCGTCATGGACAGGTTCGATCCCACTTGAAAGACGCAATACACCACACTCAGGAGCCGGCTCCAATACCGCCACCGCCACCTCTCTGACGCCCGCCACCAGTCGGCTGAGACCCTGGCTTGTTCAGTCCGCGCAGGCGTTCCTGCAGGCGAAGGATCTCCGTCTCAACCTCGAGCCTTGTAATCCCAAAATCTTGACGCAACTTGATCTCAATCGCCGGGTACTTCTTCAACTTCGCCAGGAGGGATTCAAGGATGCCCTTTGCCTTCTGAACGAACTTCTTCTCGTTCGCGCCCGTCGCATCGCCAAGGGCTTCCTCATACTTCGGATACGCCTCCACGATGTCCTCGAGGGCCTTACGCCAGCCTTCGATGTACTCGTTCACAATCACTGCACCGTCCGCGGACATGCGCTCGAAGGAGCGGTAGCCGCGCTGATACATCATGTCGTCGATCATCGTGATCGGGTCATCGGAAACCGTTCCATCGGAAAGACCAAGTTCCTCCGCAAGTTCCGCATTGAAGTTCGCCGTGACGCGGTCTGTGCTGCCGTCGACGACCCATGTGCCCGACGCGTCTTCCGTCCACACGATTTCGCGCCCCTTGAATGTCGCGCTCAACATCTTGTCCTCGCGCATCATGGCGAGTCCTATCGATGGGTTGTAGCCGCCCGCAATCAAGAATCCATTGCAGATTCCCACGAACGCCTCTCGAAACTTGGCCTTCACCTCGGGATCTTCGACCTCCGTGCGCTCCTTGATGCGTGACAGACCCGCAAGTCGAGCGGATTCTGTCATGTACAGGTTGGGCCAGTTCAGACCGAGCAGAGCCGAGTAACCCACCGCATCACGGATGATCATCACGGCATCGCAGCCATTTCGATCGACGACCTCGTGCAGATCACGCGACAGAGCACGCATTGAGTCATCATCAAACATGCCAAACTTTCGAGGATCATCACCGAGATAGCGAACTGAATCCAGATCCGCCGAATCAAGGATGAAGACCACGACGTCGGGCTTCTTCTCATCAATGTCCTTGACCACGTCCCCATATGGCTGCGCGTGGATGTCGAGCCCAAAGACACCTTTCCCACGAACACCCATGGGCACCACATACACGCTCTTTGGCTTCTCGACGGGAGCGGCGGTGACGGTCGGCGCTTTGGGAGTGGTAGTTGGCTTCCCCGCCGCTTGATCTTTCGTTGTGGTTGGCTTGGCGGCTGGTTTGCCAGCTGGCTTGGCGGGTGGTTTGGATTGTTTCCCGCTCGGCGGTGCCGCGGGCGCATTCTGGGCAAGGACATCGGACGCACCAGTGAGCGCGAGGGCGCAAGCAATCGACAGCACGCAGAAGGGTCGCATGACTGAATGATATACGGGGGAAGCACGGATTCGAGGGCGGTCTGTTGAACGCGCCCCCTTCATCCCTAGCCACCGCAGACCGCTCAGTCAGAGCCCGCCAACGCTCGTGAGCATCCTGCGCGCTTCAGCAATTGCAGCGGCAGGGTCGCTCAACTTGCCCTCGAGTTGCAGGTCGTAGACCCCATCGAGTACCCGCTTGAATGCAGGTCCTGGAGCAAAGCCCAACTGAACAAGATCGTCTCCCCGCACAAATGGTTCCGGCGCAAGTCCACCCGCTTCGCGTGTCAGTGCTTCCACCTCTCGACGTACGGCGTCAACATGACCTGGTTCGTATCCGGCAAGAACATCAAGCGCACCACCGAAACAGTGTGTGGATGCGAGTCGCTTACGGGCTGACTTGGGAAGTGCATGCCACTCTGCCCCAACGACAGCAACGATTCGGCGCGTCTCCATCAGTTCCGTTCGCTCGCGTGACGAGAGATTCACCGCATCGGACCAATGCTCAACACTGACCGAGGCGCCGCGTGCAGCTCGGTCGAGACTCCATGCAGCGAGGGTCGTTGCGAACGAAGCATCGCGAGGAAGAGCCGCTACACGCAGTAGTTCGCCCTCGGAGTGCCCCTCACCGAGCGCAGGTGCATCAAGCCGCCACTGCTCGAGCAGCCTCAATGCGCGGTGACGCGTCGGATGAGCGAGCATGCGGCGCAACTCGCCCCCAACCCGTTCGCGGCTGACACCCTTCAGTTCCGCCGCAGTCGCTTCGATCGCAGCCTGCGTTTGCGCATCCACCTGCAGCGAGAATCGCGCAGCGAATCGCACGGCTCGCAGGGACCGCAGTCGATCCTCGCGAATGCGATCTTCTGGAACGCCAATCGCTCGCAGGGTCCTGTTCGCAAGATCCTGTTGACCGCCGACAAAGTCCACCACATCGCCAGACTCTGGGTCGCGAAAGAGCCCGTTGATCGTGAAGTCGCGGCGCTGCGCATCCTCTTGCGCGGTCGCGTAGCGCACCTCGCTCGGGCGACGCCCATCGTGGTAGGGCCCATCCGAGCGGAAGGTCGCCACCTCCACGGTGCGCCCTTGAAAACGAACAAGCATCACACCGAATGACTCACCGACTCCGCGCGCCTTGGGAAATACCGCCTGAATCTGTTCTGGTCTCGCATCCGTTGCCAAGTCGTAGTCGGTGGGTTCAATACCGAGCAGTTCATCACGAACACATCCCCCCGCGAGATACGCAACATGTCCCTTCCCACGCAGCACTCTTGCGATCGCGAGCGCAGCCGAGCGAGGGGCAATCGCCGGGGCATCTTTCATGCGCCTTCCCTGCGGGTCAGATGCCATGATCAGCCACTCCGCGCGCCGGGAACTGGCCATCGGAGCGCGCGCGAAGCTGCGATCGACAACGGAGCATCAGCTTCCGCACGCGCCCCCGAAGTTCCTCAAGCCCCGCGTCCACATCTTGGAAGAGCGTCGCCTGCTGCGTGGAGTCGATGGGCGCGCCAATGGTTGCCCAGATGCGCCCACTCCATTTCGGAAGTGATGCACGTGGCGACCACACGTCATAAGCACCAGCGATCCCCATCGGAATGATCGCCGCCCCCGACTTGCGCGCAAGCAGTTCGACCCCGCGTTGGAAGGGCTGCACCGATCCGTCAAGCGATCGCCCACCCTCGGGATAAATCATCACCGTTCGCCCTGCTTCAAGTTCGCCAAGTGCCGCTCGAAATGCGTCACGGTTCCCACGCTCCGGCCGCAAAGGGATGGTGCCAAGCGCGCGCAAAATTGCGCCAAAGATGGAGTTCCGAAAGAGTTCTTCCTTGGCCATCGGTCGCGGAGCTCGATCCGCCACGGCGAGACCATGGATCATCGGATCGAGATAAGACTGGTGGTTCCCAATGAAGATGAGCGGCCCCGTGCGCGGGACGAGATGCGCTCCCTCGACTCGGAAACGATATCGCCACGACAACACCGACTGACACACCTGAGCAGCGGCATCCCAGACCGCCGTTCGCACGAGCCCATAACCAGGGCGTCGCCGACGATGGTCAAACGAGTTCTTCACGCCGAAACACCACCGCATCCGATCTTGGCTGCGGCGAGGCTCTCACGGATGATCGCCTCAAGGCGATCCACGACTTGTGCAAACGAGAGGTCGCTGGTGTCGACAACAGAAGCACCGATTGGCTGCCGCAGCGGCCCTTCCGCGCGCCCGCGATCCGATGCATCACGGTTGGCGATGTCGCGAAGCACAACGGCATCATCGACTTCAATCCCCTGCGCACGGAGTTCATCGGCGCGTCGGTGCGCCCGCACCTCTGGACGGGCATCAAGCCAGATGCGAACGACGGCGTCTGGGAACACGACCGTCCCCTGATCGCGCCCCTCCGTCACCAACTTGGCATGCGTCAGCGCAACCTGTCGCTGCGCCTCCACCATGCGCAGGCGCACATCGCGGTGCGATGCGACCTGCGAAACGATCGCAGTGACATCATGATCGCGGATTCGCAGGTGCACGTCCCGTCCATCAAGCCGAATGACTGGGGGCTGGACTGAAAAGTCCACCTGCAGCGTCGACCGATCGATGGCTGCGGCGATGAGTGCACCATCGGCGGGACCGATGCCGGCCTCCAGTGCGAGGAGCGCCACGGCGCGGTACATAGCCCCCGTATCGAGCATGTCGAACCCAAGCCGTTCCGCAACTTGCGCCGCTGCGGATGACTTTCCCGTGCCTGCGGGACCGTCAATCGTGACGATCAGCGATCGACTCATGCCACGGGATCCCCTTGACCCAACTTCTTCATCAAATGAGCGCGAATAGCCTGAACGGCTTGCGCCCAGTTGCCGCTGCCGCGCCAATCGATCGTCAGTTTGTTCGAAAATCCAAGCTTCACGAGCATGTCGATGGATTCATCGAACGAGTCGTCTGCGGGTACTCCACTTTTACTCACGGAGGTCACTGTGGCCTCGACAGCAAGCGAATACGGAATGATCTTGCGCAAAGATTGCTGTGAATCACCCGTGGCGGCTGCGTTCGCGAAAGATGGCATCGCACCAATATGGAAGCCACCGATCTTGCGAACCAAATCGATCACCGAATCAGGCTGATCGCATGGCGCTTCGCAGGGGCGAACGAGCAGGTTCACCTCGAAGCGCTGCAGCCCATCGAGCGCGGTCTTCATGATCGGCGCGATCTGCTGCGATGCGGTGGCAATGTTCATCACGCGGACGGCGATCTCTGCGCAGCCAAGCAGTCGTGCACGCTTGCCCATCTCCCGCAGCACCTGCACAGACTTTTCATCTTCCCCCAAGAAATCGAGAGGCTCATCTCGATACAGCACGAGGCACGGACAGTGCGCGCGATCCGCTTCGTCTCGGAAGCGTTCGAGCGTCTGAGGCGATTGCTGACGGATCATCTGCACCGGGATGTTGAGCCCACGAATCTCCAACTCTTCTGCAACAAATCGCGGCACATCGAGCAGCGCAATAGGCGAAGTCTGCCTCGGCAGCGGTTGCAGAAGGCAGGAGGCAGAGAGCGAGACAAGTATCTCGGAACTCATGCAGTGGTGCTCCGACACGAGAGGATAGCAGGCGACTACCATCCCCCACCTTCCGCAAATCCACTTTCAAGAGAAACCGACCATGCCTAGCCCTGCCAACTGCCGTTTCACCGACTCGCACGAATGGTTCCGCATCGAGGGTGATGAAGTAGTCGTGGGCATCACGCAGTTTGCCGCGAATGAACTGACCGATGTCACTTTCGTTCAACTGAAGCCCATTGGCACGGCGGTGACTGCAGGCGGGTCGCTCGGAGAAGTGGAGAGCGTCAAGACCACGAGCGATGTGTACAGCGCGGTGGGCGGGGCGATCACGGCTGTCAACGACAGCGTGACAAAGGACCCCTCGCTCGTGAACTCCGATCCCTTTGGCAAGGGTTGGCTCGTGCGTCTGCGCGCAGGCGACACCAGCGGTCTTGCGGCGCTGATGGACGCGACGACCTATGACGCCAAGCACCCGGTCACCTGACCCTCGTATCGCTGTACGCGGCGTTCACAAGAGTTATGCCGCCGCTGCGCGCGGAGGACGCCCAGTGAACGCGCTGCGCGGCGCTGACTTGATCATTGAAGAGCCCGGGTTCTACGCGGTGATGGGGCGTTCCGGAAGCGGCAAGAGTACGCTGCTGCATCTGCTTGCGGGCCTCGACCGCCCAGAGAGCGGCGAGATCATCGTGGGCGGCACGGCCGTTCACTCGCTGACCGAGGCCGACCTTGTGCGCTACCGTCGTCGTGGGGTCGGGATTGTTTTTCAACAGTTCAATCTGATTCCGACGCTTGATGCGCTCGGCAATGTGATGCTCCCGGGGCTGCTCGATGGCATGGCCGAACGCGACCTGCACGAGCGTGCACATGCGCTGTTGAACGAACTCGGTCTTGCGGACCGCAGCGCGCATCGACCGGACACGCTTTCGGGTGGCGAGCAGCAGCGCGTGGCGATCGCACGCGCCCTACTGCTCGAGCCCCCCGTGGTGCTCGCCGACGAGCCGACAGGAAGCCTCGATTCCACCACGAGTGCTGCACTTTGGAAGCTGCTCGAGCAAACGGCACAGCGACGCGGACTGACCGTATTGATGGTCACCCACGAACCTGTCGCCGCATCGCATTGTCGGCGCACATTCATCCTCCACGATGGCCGTGTTGCCGGAAGTCTGGAAAGCCATGGTCTCGATCCCTCCCAGCTGGCACATCGCTCGACTGAGCTTGCTCGGTCGGCCTAGCCGCACGCTGCTCTGCGGCTTGTCGGTCCTGCTGGCATCCACGCTGGTGGTCGCCATCAGTTGCGCCATGGAGACAGCCCTCGCCAACATCGATTCGCGGATGCGCACACTGATCGGCGAGGCTGATGTGCGGGTGGTGCATGAGCATGCAGCTGCATTCGACGTCGAGGCACTCGCACGCGTGCGTGCGCTGCCCGAAGTGCGGGCAGCGTCCGGGCGACTCGGCGGAGCCATTTCTCTGCGGCGTGCTGATGGAGGCACTGATGCTCAGGGCCGCGTGCGACGCGTCACCGTGCAATGCCGCGGTACTGATCTGGAGACCGAAGCGGTCTTCGATCAGATTAAGTACACCGAAGGTCGCGCGCCCGAGAGCGACACAGAGATCGGCATCGATTCGCTCGCCGCGCGCGCCCTCGGGGCCGAGATCGGAACCCATCTCGAAGTCGTGCATTTCGGCTCGCCTCTGGTGCTCCAAGTCAGCGGTATTCGAGATCGACCCGCACTCGGTGCCCTACAGCGTCCGCTCGGACATCTCTCCCGCCAGGTGCTCGCTGATGTCCTGCAAAGTGAGGGCGAGGTCGATCTTGTGTCGATCGTGCTCGAAGAGGGCGTTGATCCAGCCCTGTGGATTGCAGCGAACGCCGCCGCCTTCGAGTCGCCACTGAAACTGGAACCGACCGAGTTGGCATCGAGTGGTCTTGACCGCCCCGCGGCTGGTGGCAGAATCGCCGTTGCCGTTGCCACGATGCTTGCGTTCCTTTGCTGTGCGTTCATCGTGACCACAGCCATGACGACCGCGCTTGCCGAGCAGCAGCGCCTCTTCGCCATCGCACGCTGCATCGGCGCAACTCGCGCGCAACTTTTCCTTGGGCAAGTCTCGGCGGGCGGTGTGCTCTGCCTCGTGAGTGGTGCCATCGGCGTGCCCGTGGGTATCGCACTGACTGCGCTCGCCGTGTGGTGGTATGCAGCCCTTCTCCCCGCGGGGCCTGCGATTTCATGGACGGGAGTTGCGCTCGCCATGAGCGGCGCGACGGCGGCTGGAATTGGCGGTGCCCTTTTCCCGGCGTGGAAAGCATCACGCGTCTCGCCGCTCGAAGCACTCGCCGTGCACGCGCGTCCTGCATCGCGGCGCGGCATTGTGGCTGCGGCGAGTATCGGGGCAGCATGTCTGTCCGTTCAATTGCTTCTGCTGCTCATCCCCGATCGAGATTCACGCTTCTGGTGGTACATCCTGCTTGGACTACCCCTGCTGCATGTCGGTTGGTTCGTGCTCGCTGTGCCGATCCTTCGGTGCATGTCACGTCTGCTCGCGCCGACAGTGGAGCGTGCGCTCGCGGTGCCGCGTGGGCTGCTCGTGGGATCCCTCGCCGCCACGCCATGGCGATTCGGACTCATCGCCGGTGCGCTCATGGTTGGCGTCGCCATCCTTGTGAGCACTTGGTCGAACGGATCCGCCATCCTCTCCGACATCTCCGAACGAATCCGCTTTGGCGACGCTTTCGCGTTCAAGACGAGTGGGTTCAACCGACAGGAAGTGGAACGCATACGGATGCTGCCGAGCGTGCAGTCGTCCGCGGCAGTCGGCTACTTGCCCGTGCAGGTCCTCGGCGAGCAAGTCATTGGTCTCGACGGTCTCTCAACGCCGAATGTCGTCTGCATCGGTTTCGATTCGCAGCCATTTCTCGCGATGAATCGGCTGGAGTGGATTGCCGGCGATTCTGAGCGCGCTGCACAACGACTGCGGGATGGGGATGCGGTATTGTTCGCCAAGGAGTTCCTACTCGCGCGCGGCGTCACGGTGGGTGACCGCGTACAACTCGGCACCACTGAGTCGAATCACTCGTTTGAAGTGGTGGGTGTCGTGGGCGCCGCCGGATTGGATGTTGCCACACAGTTTTTTGGCATACGCAGCCTTTATATGGACCATGCGGTGAGCTGTGTGTTCATGGACTTTCAAGCGGTCGAGCGTTTCTTTGGAACGCGCGAGGCGTACCTCGTGCAAGTCGAAATGGCGAAGGATGCGCAGGATGCCGACGAAACGCGTCTGGCGGAGGAGGTGGAATCTGCGGCGCCCGGAGCCGTGTTCGCGAGTGGTCGGGGAATTCGCCGCGAGATACTGCGCATTGGCGGTCTCATGATGACGATCAGTTCGCTCGTCGCAGTCGCCGCGATGGCTCTCGCATCGCTTGCCGCGGCGGGCGTGATCGCTGCCGGTGTGGCCACGCGTGCGCGCGAACTTGGCGTGCTGCAGGCCGTTGGTGCTGGTCGAGGCACGCTGCGCGCACTGGTACTCGGCGAGAGTCTGCTCGTTGGAGCCGCAGCGGGTGCGACAGGAACGCTCTTCGGGCTGCAGTTGGCATGGATGGGCGTTCGCTCGTACCGCGAGATGGCCGGCATGGAGTTGTCGTTCAACATTCAGCCGTTGGTGATCGGGGCCGCGTTGTTGGCGGTCTGCGCCGTTTCGCTGCTCGCCGCTCTGCCCGCCGTCCGCCGCCTGCTGCAGCATGAACCGCGCGAACTGCTCAGTGCCGGCGCAGGTCTCACAGGTCGGCGAAGGGTTGGTCGCGAGAAGCACTCGGCAGCGACCTAACCTTTCCCTGCACGATGTGCGCCTGAGATGGACCACGCCTTCATACTGCAATCCCCCTTTCAGGCTGCGGGCGATCAACCGCGCGCGATTGCGCAACTTGTGGAAGGTGTTCGCGCGGGCCGGTCGCACCAAACCCTTCTGGGCGCTACGGGGACTGGAAAGACATTCACGATGGCAAGTGTGATCGCCGCCTGCCAAAAGCCTGCGCTCATCATGAGCCACAACAAGACGCTCGCCGCACAGTTGTACGAGGAGATCAAGGCACTGTTTCCCTCGAATGCAGTCTCCTACTTCGTGTCGTACTACGACTACTACCAACCCGAGGCCTACATCCCGCAGCGGGACATCTACATCGAAAAGGACGCCTCGCGAAACGCCGACCTCGATCGGCTTCGACTCGCCGCCACGAGCAACCTGCTGCATCGCCCCGACACGATTGTGGTCGCGAGCGTCTCATGCATCTATGGTCTGGGATCGCCCGACGAGTACGCCAATCGAACGGCGCTCGTGGTTCGCGGGCAACCGCTGAGTCGCCGCGGCTTCCTGACTTCGCTCCATGCGATGCAGTACAAGCGCAACGATGTCGCACCCGAGCGCGGCTGCTTCCGCGTTCGAGGCGAGTGCGTGGATGTATGGCCAGCCACCGAGCAATTCGCAATTCGCTTCGAGTTTTTCGGCGATGTCGTGGAACGCATCGAACGCTTCGATTCACTGACGGGGGAGATCTTGAGCGAAGAAGAGCGTGTCTTCGTCTCCCCTGCGGTGCACTACATGATGCCCGAGGACCAACTGCTCCGCGCAGTCGATTCGATCCGCGTGGAAATGGAGGGACAGGTTCGCACCTTGCAGGAGCAAGGAAAGTTGCTCGAAGCACAGCGGCTGCTCGGGCGTACACGATGGGATCTCGAACTGCTGCGAGAGACGGGCGTTTGCCCAGGCATCGAGAACTACTCCGCGCACATGGAAGGTCGCGGCCGAGGGACGCGCAGTTTCTGCCTGCTCGACTACTTCCGACATATCCCTGGGCGTGATCCGAACGACTGGCTGCTGTTCGTGGACGAGAGCCATGTCAGCGTGCCGCAGGTACGCGGCATGTACTTCGGCGATCGTCGTCGGAAGGAGACGCTGATCGAACACGGCTTTCGTCTTCCGAGCGCACTTGATAATCGTCCGCTCACATTCGCCGAGTGGGAGTCGATCGTTCCGCAGACGATCTTCGTGAGTGCGACACCATCCGCATACGAGATCGAGCGCTGCGAGGGCATCGTGGTTGAGCAGGTGATTCGGCCCACAGGGCTCCTTGATCCGCCCGTCACGGTTCGTGATGCGCGGGGACAGATTCCCGATCTTCTCGAAGAGATCCGCCCCGTCATCAGCAAGGGTCAGCGCGTGCTTGTGACCGCACTCACCAAGAGACTCTGCGAGGAACTGACAAACTTCCTCCACGAGAAGGGCGTTCGTGTGCGCTATTTGCACAGCGACATCGAGACACTCGAACGCCTTGAGATTCTTCGTGATCTCCGCGATGGCGCCTTCGATGTTCTTGTAGGGGTCAATCTGCTACGGGAAGGCCTCGATCTCCCAGAAGTGGCTCTCGTCGCGATCCTCGACGCGGATCGCCAAGGATTCCTGCGAAGCGAGGCGAGCCTGATTCAGACGATGGGTCGCGCTGCACGCAACGCGGATTCAAAGTGCATTCTCTATGCGGAGCGAGTCACTGCAGAGATGCAGCGAGCGATGGATGAAGTGGAACGCCGCCGCACCAGGCAACTTGCGCACAATGCGGAACATGGAATTATCCCGCAGACGATCATCAAAGAGAACCGCCGTGCGCTTGAAGATCAGGTCGCCGCGGATCGCCGCGCGAACTCGCCGCGCCGTGATCGCGCGCTCGTTCCCAAGGGCGAGTTGGTGGCGGCACTCGAGGAAGAGATGGTGGCAGCGGCCCAAGAGTTGGAGTTTGAACGCGCCGCGCGACTACGCGATGAGTTGACGCGAGTGCGCGCCTTGCCAGAAGAACTCGTGGATCAGAGCACCATCGATGACGACCCGCGCACGGCGCGTGCCGCGAAGCCTGGAGCACCCGGGACTCGCCCACGCAGAGGCAAGCGGGGCAAGCCCAAGCCGAAGAAGCCATGAATGTGGGTCGGATCAGTTGGCGCGCAGGCGAATGCGCTGCACGCGTCGGCGCAGTTCAGCATCGAGATCCATGATCGGTGTCGTGTCGGCGCTTTGAACCGCATGCCGCTGCTCGGTCATCGTGGAACACGCCGTACCCGTGCAGCTTGACGATCCCGCGGTCGTGCAGGCTCCCCCACGTTCAAGCCCCTGCCCCATCCGCGCATCATTCGCCGCATGCAAATGGCCCGCAACGGGTCTCTCGAGGGTGGCAACAGATGTGAGTGATGGAACAGGCACGCTTCACTTCTTTCGTGCCTTTCGATTCGACCAAAGTTGGTCGACGGATGCACAATTGGTGTGCATACGATAGCGCGGCTCGGGTGAAAGACCAATCCCACTGCAGAGAATCAGCAATCTCACGCTTATCTCCCCCCCCTCTTGTGCGAAGTACCCCCAAGAATCCATCTCAGAAGCCTGATGTAGCTCGCTGCATCCGCGTCCGCGGAGCGTCCGAGCACAACTTGCGCCGCGTCGATGTGGATATCCCGCGCGACCAACTCGTGGTGATCACAGGCGTATCCGGCAGCGGCAAGAGTTCGCTTGCGTTTGACACCATCTTTGCGGAGGGGCAGCGCAAGTACATGGAGAGCTTGAGCGCCTATGCGCGGCAATTCCTTGATCAGATGAAGAAGCCGCATGTGGAGTCAGTCGACGGACTACCGCCCACTATCGCGATCGAGCAGCGCTCGGGCGGACATACGCCACGGTCGACCGTTGCGACCACGACCGAGATACATGACTACCTTCGACTGCTCTACGCGCGCTGCGGTGATCCCCGCTGTTGGCATGTCGATGAGGGCGGCAAGACTTGCGGACGCCCGATTCTCGCTTCATCTGCGACACAGATCGTGGACAGCATCACCGAGGATCTCGATGGTCGACGCGTGCAATTGTGCGCGCCCGTTGTTCGCGCTCGCAAGGGATTCCATAAGGACACCCTCGAGGATCTCCAGCGTGCTGGCTTCGTTCGCGTACGCGTGGATGGTCGCATACTCGATCTACGTGAGGCGTTGAAAGCAGGCGGCGAGAACCCGCTGAAGTTGAAGCGGTACGAGGTTCATGACATCGAAGCGGTTGTGGATCGTTTCGCCGTTGCCGCAGACGCACGGCAGCGCCTCGCCGAGAGCGTGGAAACTGCACTCCGTGCGGGTGGTGGCTCGCTGCTCGTGCTCGCCGAGAAGGGTGAGGCATGGGAGCAGATTCGCTACAGCGAGCACTTTGCCTGCGCAGAGCACCCTGAGTGCTCACTGGAGGAGCTGGAACCACGACTGTTCTCGTTCAATTCGCCGCAAGGCGCTTGCCCTGCGTGCGCGGGCCTTGGGTGCGTGGATGAGTTCGATCAGCAGCTAGTGGTTCCAGATCCATCGCGCGGGATCGCCGAGGGTGCCATCGAACCATGGCGCCGCAATGGGCGCCGCATGAACATCTTCTATGCACGGACACTGCGCCGCTTCTGCGCAGCAGCGGGTGTTGATCCGGCCACACCATTTGCGTCCCTCACTGCGCCAGTCCGCCGCGCGCTGATGCAGGGAAGCAGCGAACAGGATGGACCGCTCGCGTTCGAGTTTGAGGGCGTTCTCCCGAATCTGAAGAGGCGGATGGCCGAGAGCGAAAGTGAGTTTGTCCGAGAGCGACTTCACGCCTACACGAGCAACACCCCCTGCCCAGCGTGCGGCGGTGCCCGCCTCAAACCAGCGTCACGCAGCGTCCTGCTGCACTGTGCGAAGGGCAGCCTGTCGCTACCGGCCTTCACGGCGCTCTCGATCGACCGAGCGCGCGACGCTGCAGCTTCACTGAAACTGACGGCCGCACAGCAGACGATCGCAGCCCCAATCTTAAAAGAGATCGATGCCCGACTTGGATTCCTTTCTTCGGTTGGGCTGAACTATCTAACGCTCGATCGCTCATCTTCCACACTCTCCGGTGGTGAAGCGCAGCGCATTCGCCTTGCAACTCAGGTTGGTTCGGGGCTCGTGGGCGTGTGCTATGTGCTCGATGAGCCCACGATCGGATTGCATCAGCGCGACAATGATCGACTGATCGCCACGCTGCAGCGCCTTTCGCAAATCGGAAATACTGTGCTCGTGGTTGAGCACGACGAGGACACCATTCGTGCGGCGGACCATGTGATTGATGTTGGTCCAGGTCCCGGTCGTCACGGCGGAAAGATCGTCACGGCCGGGTCTGTCGCTGAAATCTGTGCAAATCCTGCGAGCCTCACGGGGCAGTACCTCTCGGGGCGGCTCGGCATCCCAGTCCCTGCACAGCGCACCGCGGTCCAGGAATCGCGCGCCATCTTGGTGCAAGGAGCGTGCGCCAACAATCTGCGCGGCATCCATGTTCGATTCCCAATGGGCGGACTGATTTGCGTGACGGGCGTCTCTGGCAGCGGCAAGAGCACCCTTGTGGGCGACATTCTGCTGAAGACCGCACAGCGCGATGTGCTGGGCAAGCGAATCGTGCCTGGTGCGCACCGCAGCGTTCGCGGGCTTGACCAAATCACCCGCGTCGTCGAAGTCGATCAATCGCCCATTGGCAGGACGCCCCGATCGAACCCCGCGACTTACACGGGAATCTTCGATCATGTGCGCCAGTGCTTTGCACGCGTTCCTGAGGCGCGCATCCGTGGCTATCCGATTGGACGCTTCTCCTTCAATGTGAAGGGCGGGCGCTGTGAAGTGTGCCAAGGTCAGGGGGTTCGACGCATCGAGATGCACTTCCTGCCCGATGTCTTCGTTGAATGTGAGGCATGCCGCGGTACTCGCTTCAACAAAGAGACACTCGAAATCCTCTACAAGGGGAAGTCGATCGCGCAGGTGCTTGACATGACTTGCGAGGACGCGCTCGCCTTCTTCGAAGCACACGGACGAATCGCAGCGATGCTGCAGTGTCTTTGCGATGTCGGCCTCGGCTATCTGCAGCTCGGTCAGGCGTCGACCACGATGAGCGGCGGCGAAGCGCAGCGAATCAAGTTGGCAACGGAATTGGGAACACCATCGAGCGGCCACACGCTCTATGTGCTCGATGAGCCCACGACTGGCCTGCACTTCGCGGATGTCGCGAAGTTGGTGACCGTCCTGCACAGACTGCGGGATGCGGGACACACTGTTGTGGTCATCGAACACAACCTCGATGTCATCAAGGTCGCAGACTGGATCATCGACCTCGGTCCCGAGGGTGGTGAGGGCGGCGGTCAGGTGATCGCGGTCGGCACGCCGGAGCAGATCGCCGCACAGGAGAGCAGTGCAACCGGCGTTTACCTGCGCCGCGTTCTCGCGAGCACGGCCACTGCAGCAGCCGCGGCGCACCCCAAGGCGCCAAAGTCGCGCGCCAAACCTGCACGACAGCGCACGGTTCGTGGCGCCCACTAGGATCGCACGCCATGCAGCACCCTGACGGCGAGATCGTCCTGCGAGTCATCACCATGCCGCGGGACACGAATCACTCCGGCACGGTCTTTGGCGGCGTCATCATGAGTTACATCGATCAGGCCGCGTATGTGCACGCGCGCACACTCGGCCTGCACCGCTGGGTGACGGTGATGGTCGAACGCATCGAGTTCGTCGCACCTGTCTATGTCGGAGAGATGGTCACGCTGCGTGCGTGCGCTGTACTGACTGGTCGCACATCTGTCACTGTGCGCGTAGTCGTCGAAGCTGAGCGCTACACGACGGGTGAGTCAGCGCGTGTGACCGTGGCCACCGTCAAGATGGTCGCCATTGACCGCCAGCATCGCCCCATCCCCTTCGCGTCGCCCGCAACGCTCGGCCCTGACGACGGGCTGCGCCCGCTCTGATGTACCCGCCGCGCATCTGGAGAGCTGCGATCCTCGTCTCGGGAGGCGGAACGAACGCTCTCAATCTGATTCGCGCATCGCGGTCGGGTGAGATCCCCGTCGCAGTGGCAGCTGTCGTCGCACATCGTTCGGACATTCCAGCGGTGGAACGCTGCCGCGGCGCGGGAATCGAGCCGATCATCGTGCCGCTGCCTGCGGGTGATGAAGCGAGCGATGCGATCGATGCCACGCTTCGCGGCGTCGGCACGGAACTGGTGCTGCTCGCGGGGTACCTGCGCCACTTCCGCCTCGGCCCATGGGGCGGACGAACACTCAACATCCATCCTGCGCTGCTCCCTGCGTTCGGTGGCCATGGCATGTTCGGCGAGCAGGTACATGCGGCAGTCCTGCAGAGCGGCGCACGCGAGTCAGGCTGCACCGTCCACGTTGTCGACGATCAGTACGACCACGGTGCCACGATCATCCAGCGGCGCGTTCCCGTCCTTGATTCCGACACCCCGAAGACACTCGCTGCGCGGGTGCAGTTGGAGGAATCCGCCGCATACTGCGAAGCAATCCGCCTGTGGACTTCGCGGCAACACGCCCAGGTGTGATCAGATTCATACCCAGGGGTTCTAACATGCCGCTGTGATGGGTTCGGCTGCACTCTCCATCATCGCCGCAGTCCTGCTGCTGCAGGATCCGCAGTTGCCGCCGCTGCCAGATGATGTCGCTCCAGCGGATACCGCCATGCATCCGCGTGAAGTCACGCGCACGGACTACGACCGCCAGTTCCCGCGGTGGATCGCACAGGGTCGTGTGCAGGAGGCGCTGCAACTGGCGGAGCGATATCTCGAGCGATTTCCAGATGATCCTCAAGTGCTGTTTGATGCGTGCCGCGCGAGTTCGCTGACAGGCGATGGTCGCTCCAGCGCTGCGTACGCACTACGGGCGCTGCGTGCAGGGTGGGTCGATGACCGTGCACTCGACGAGCATGCGGATCTTGAGCGTCTGCGCGCACATGACGGTTGGCAGCAGGTGAAAGCGCTGCGTGCGGAACTTCGGGTGAACGCACCTCCACCCCCACCAGCCGAGGAGCCAACAGAGGCGGACGGGCTTGCGACGATGGGCGAGTCCCTCGCGCGGTCATCACTTGCGCAGTGGATGCGCCAGTTCGGTGGCGGTCGGTACAGAGTTGACGAAGACAAAGCGATGGGATTGCTTATCGCTTCAGCGCTCGAGCCGGATGCGGTGAAGCGCACTCGTCTTGCACTCGAACTTCTGTCGAAGCAACTGACAGGGCACCTCTTTGGACAGCGCCAGCCCGACACCGTGCTGTTGGTGTTGATTGCACCGGAACACGCCAAAGAGCTCTTTCGGGATCCGCGCCAAGGCGGCATCTATCAGCATCACCTGCGTCAACTCCTTGCATGCTCGACTGGAGCGATTCTTCGGCATGAGTTCACGCACCTCCTGCATCGCGGTCATATGCAGCGGCTTGGTCAAAGCCATCCGATCTGGATCTTGGAGGGCTTCGGCACACTGTTTGAGGATTGGACCGTCGGACCAGCCGGGGGAATCGTGATCCTTCCAAACCATCGGACTGCGGAGACCTATGACCGTGTGAAGAAGGGGGCGCACACGCCGTGGCGCGACTTCATCGCACTTCGCGGCGCAGAGTTCATGAAAGATCCGCGGTGGAATTATGCGCAGGCGCGGTCGATGCTCGCGTTCCTCTCCCATCAGGGTCAACTGGCGAACTGGTACCGCGAGTACACCACGGGATACGCGGAAGACCCGAGCGGTTTGCGCGCTCTCGAACGCGTGATGAGGGCTCCCGTGTCTGCGATCGAGGCACAGTGGCGGGACTGGGTGCTGCAACGCGGACGGCAGGATGGGACCTTGGAGGGTGGCGACGGGGTTCTGGGAACGACACTCGCCAACCGACCGGAAGGTGTGCGGATCGATTCGCTGGCTGCGGGCGGACCCGCACAGCGAGCCGGGCTCGCACGGGGCGACTTTCTGCTGGCAATCGATGGGGAGGAGATCCGGTCGGTGGGCGACTATTTGATGGCGCTTGCAGGGCGCCAATCTGGAGAAAACATTGAGGTTCGTTTCCGCCGCGGGACCGTGAATAGCAAGGTAGTTGTGAACCTAGCGGCAGGTCGCACCGTAACACCGTAGTTTCCGATGTCCAAAGCGCTTCACATTCCCCCTCCCTTGCAGCTGAACGGCTCATGGTTGGCGGGATCACACGGGGGGTGTGTTGCCCTCCGTGCACGCGCCACGATCTGATCCGCCCATTGGGAGACCAACATGCTCATCACCATCGCAGCGAAGCACATGGAACTGACCGAGGCCATCAGCAAGTACATCCGATCGAAGGTCAGTAAGTTGCCCCGCTTCTTCAGCGGGCTGCAGCAACTCGCCGTCACAATCGAGCGAGCACCTCGAGGCTTTCATGTGGAAATCCGCTCCGATGTCGAGCATCACCGAGACTTCGTCTGCAACTATCTGCACCGCGACCTCTATGCATGCGTCGATCTGGCTGTGGACCGCAGCGTACGCCAACTCTCGCATTACAAGGATCGCGTTCGCCACCACCACCGCTGACTCCGCTCGATCGCAGTATGATCGTTCCGTATGAACTTGCGGGACATCGTCTTGACGGATGCGATCGTTCCGGGACTGGAGGCAACCAAGCGTGATCACGCAATCGGCGAACTGCTCGATCGGTTGATCGCATGTGGTGTCGTTGATGGAGAGTCACGCGCTTCACTGTTGAAAGAGGCGCTTGCGCGCGAGAAGCGTGGCTCCACGGGTTTCGGTCATGGGGTTGCCGTGCCGCATACCAAGACAAGCCTTGTGCAGAAGCCAGTCGCCGCACTGGGCGTTTCGCAAGCGGGCGTGGACTTCAGTTCGCTCGATCGCCAGCCCGTTCACTCGATCATCTTCATGCTGAGCCCAAAAGACCACCCCGAGCAGCATCTTTCCGCGATGGAAACGATCTTTGGCGCCCTCAGTCAGGAAACATTCCGGCGTTTTCTTCGTCAGGCTCGAAACCGAGATGATGTCCTGACACTTCTCGATGAGACAGACGGAGCCGCCAACGCGGGCTCGGCGTGACCAAGGGGCAGGTCACCATCAGCAACTCGCTTGGGCTTCACGCCCGGCCCGCCATGACCTTCGTGCAATGTGCAAATGCGTTCACTTCGGCGGTGCGAGTACGCCGCTGCGATGCTGCCGAGTGGGTGGATGGCAAGAGCATCATGCAGATGCTTCTCCTCGCTGCGACATATGGGTCGCGTATCGAGATCGAGTGCATCGGCAACGATGGTCAAACCGCGCTCGATGCGCTGCTTGATCTGGTCAACCGCCGATTCGATGAGGAGTGACTGACTCCGCACCGCGCGCATCGTGCACGGCGATCCAGACGGACTCAAGTACATCGCGAACTCCGATGCCTGTGGCACCGCTCGCCACAAGTGGCGTCACACCACGATCGCGTTTGAAACGCTGCACGACTTCGTCGACAACGCTGCCGCGATTCCCCTGGGTGATCAGATCCACCTTGTTCAACACCACGAGCTCACGCTTGCGTGCGAGCCCCTCGCTGAACTCGGCAAGTTCGCGACGGATCATGCGATGGTTTTCAAGTGGATCCGATCCATCGACAGGTGCGATGTCCACGACATGCAACAGAACGCGCGTCCGCTCAACATGACGAAGGAAGTCATGGCCAAGCCCCGCACCCTGCGATGCCCCTTCGATCAGCCCAGGAAGGTCTGCGAGCACCAGTCGCCGCTCACCGGGAAGTTCGGCGATACCAAGTTGCGGCGAGAGCGTCGTAAAGGGATAGTCCGCCACTTTCGGATGTGCGCGCGTTGTCGACTTCAGCAGCGTGCTCTTGCCAGCGTTCGGCAGCCCGACAAAACCGACATCGGCGATCAACAACAGCTCGATGCGAAGCAGTCGCTCGACCGGCTCACCGGCGGGCGAAGTCTCCGTCGGCGTCTGATGAACGGCGCTCTTGAAATGCACATTGCCCTTGCCGCCGATACCTCCCTGCGCCACCACGATGGTCTGCCCTGCGTCGGTGATGTCCGCCACCAGTTCGCCCGTCTGCGCATCGAACACGCGCGACCCAAGGGGTAACTCGATGACTCGGTCCACGCCCTCCTTGCCGTTGCAGTTTTTGCGCGAACCTGGCTCACCGTCGGTCGCGAACCAGTGCGGCTGGTAGGCGAACTGCACGAGCGTGTCGATATGCGGATTGCCATGCACCACGACATCGCCACCCTTGCCGCCGTCACCGCCATCTGGACCACCCTTGGCGTTCCCCTTCATGCGCAGCAGATGACGTGAACCCGCTCCCCCGCGACCGGAGCGCACGGTGATGATGGCGGAGTCAACAAACATGTTTGCGGCAGGGTGATCCGAGCAACGATTCGAAAACAGCTCGAATCCTCACGCACTCCGGCAGCGTCACGAAGGAGAAAGTGCAGTGCAACAAAACCGCGCGCGAAGGAGCGGCGCGATCAGCGGTCCATGGCGAGTCGTGGTGTAGACGGATCGAGCGGGATCACATCCACGCAGCGACCGCGGAAGCGCACAGTGCCATCGACGAGCGCGGTGAGGGTGTAGTCGCGGCCCTGATGGACCATGAACCCAGGACGCCACTTGGTGCCGCACTGGCTCACGAGCACGCAACCTGCGCGCGCAGTCTGGCCGCCATACAACTTGATTCCGCGGTACTGCGGATTCGAGTCGCGACCGTTCTGGGTTGAGCCTTGTCCCTTTTTGTGTGCCATAGAAGATGACTCCGAGTGGGTTCTCCGATCGAGCCCCACAGGATAGCGGAGCCTGGGCAGTCGATCAAGCGGTTCGGGACGTACTCAGCGCAAGACCCACTCACGGTGCTCGCAAGGCACAGGCTCCCCACCGCGATCTGCGGCATCCCCTGAAACCCGATAATCAAGCTTGAGGGTCTTGTACATCATCACTTCGCCCTCCTTGGTCTGGACCTTCTGCATCTCGCTCGACATGCCTCGGATGAAAACGTGCAGTTCCGTTGCGCGCAGGTCGTCCTCACTCCACACCACAAAGCCTTCCTTCGCATGCTCCTCGCCCTGCTTGATCTCGCCGAGGACCTGGTACTGATCCGCAACCAAACGATTCCCAATCAGCGCCTCGACACGCTTCATGATGATCGGATCAACGTTCTGTCCAGAGCGACGCACCCTGCCGTGGTCCTCCAAGAGTTCAAACTTTGGCGCCCACCAACGGTCCTGCCCAGTGCGATTCACCACCTTGTAGGTGAAGTACCAAAAGTGCTGATTGGTCTGCGGGTCGGTGTACACGCGGAGATCACCCGGAGTGAATTCCAGCTGCCACTGTCCAGGAGCGGCCTCGGGTGAGAGCGTGCGATCGCGCTCGGTTGGCAGCGGTTCAGCTGGCTGCGGGACTGTAGGTGGCGGCGCTTTCGGCGCGCCGATCGGACCAGAATCCTGACGGGCCGCTGCCACCATGCTCGCGGCAATGACGCCGAGCATGGCGGGGCGAATGATGGATAAGACAACCTTCCGTTGCATGCGCTGCAAAGTGTAACGCCTGTCAGCCGATACGCTGACATCATGGGACGGCTCCCACCGCCTGATCAGGAAGTGCAAGAGGTCTCTGATGTGCTCCGTGAGGAGGCGATCGTGCTTGCCTTTGGAGGATCGCGCATGCGAGCGCAGCGCGCTCTTGAACGCCCCCGGGACCCTGCGCGTGAAGCGGTGCTCGTTCTGCGCGACGGCAAGGGACACTTGCAGCAAGCCGCAGTTCTCTCGCGTGCGCCGGGCCGTACGGCACTCTTGACCATGTCGCCTCTGCGCGGCACGCCGGATCGTGCGCGCGGAGCGTTGCTTGTGCGCGAAGCCATCGTGACGGCGCAGCGGATGGATGTAGCCGTGGTGCAGGCTCTTGTGGAACCACTTGCGAAGGATGATCTCGCCGCCATGGAACTCGGGGGAATGCATGTCATTGCTACGCTCGCCTATCTCGAAAGACCGTCGGAGCGCGAGTGCCGCCCGCTCCCCCCCGCGCACGCCGAGATTCGCATCAGTCCGTGGGATGGACGACGGCGCGACATGCTCGAGTCGCTGCTGTCGAAGACATATGTGGATTCGCTCGACTGCCCTGGACTCGCGGAGATGCGGAGCACGCGAGACATCCTTGATGGACACCTTGCAACGGGCGTTCTCGATTCGCGTTTGTGGCTACTGCTCGAGTGGCGCGGTGAAACGGTCGGCGCCTGCTTCATCAGCGAGATTCCCTCTTCGCGCTGCATGGAACTTGTTTACTTCGGCTTGATCCCGCGGGCTCGTGGCATCGGACTTGGGCGCGTTCTGCTTGATCATGCTCTCTTGCTGCTGCGAAACGATCTGCGCGGCCCAATCGCACTCGCATGTGATGAACGCAACACCCCCGCCATGAGGCTGTACGCATCACGCGGTTTCGCTCCCCGGTTGCGGCGTGCAGCGCTTGTGTGCAAGGTGGCGGAACCCCACGAGCCGCCCCACTGAGTTTTCCACAAGTCGTGGACAACTCTGCACCGCCGCAGCTGCCCGAAATGGCAAGAACGCGCATATCCCGCCCAGAGCGGCACATGGGAAACACGAACTGCACATGGCGCCGCACAGGCTTGTCAACGCGCTCAAGAGCGATAGGTTTACCGCTTCGTGCCTCACGGACCGAGGCGCATTCGTTGGGCTGAAGGCAGGTGGGCGGCTGGCTTGCGGATTCAATCCGAGAGCGACCGCCCCCTGCCGCCTCCAACGTCTCTTTCGGACGGATCCGATTCCCCAAGTTGGTCTCCTGCGTGAACTGCACGTGAGCGTGCCGTTTGCTGTGCCTCGGCTTTGCGTTTCCTTCCAATGATCCAGATCCCTTCTCAACCCGCTGCGCACCTCGGCAGTGGCAACACTCGGCGACTTCATGAGGCGCTCATCCGCCGCGTTGGACCATCTCGGCACGGCTTGTGGCTTGTCGACAACGCGACCCTTGCAGCGACCGAGCGGCGGCTGTGCGTCCAAGCGTCCAGCCGCTTCGCGGCCGAGTGGATCGAACGGCACTTTTTCGTCCATCTTCGCGCTGCCGCGGACGAAGTACTCGGCACCGACGCAGTCATCGATATCTCCATCGCCGCTGCGCGTACCGAGCCGCGCACGCTTTGTGCGACAACGGATGCAACGGCGACCGAGGCAATGTCGCTTCGACTCACAAGTCCGGTCTCGCAGGCCGCACACTCCCACTCGCTGGAGAATCGCCCCACTGCGCCCCGCCCCTGCTTGAGTAAGCGATCAGCGTGGAAACAGTTCGATGACTTCCTTGTCTGCAGTGGTAACCGCATGGCTTTCGACAGCGCGGTACGGATGGCGGAACGCGCAGCGGGAGCACCACAGATGCTCTTTCTGCATGGCGCGTGCGGTGTCGGCAAGACGCACCTGTGCGAGGCGCTGTGCCGACGCTTCACTGAGTGCACGCCTGATGCGCGTATCCGTTGCATCACGGGTGAGTCCTTCACCAATGAGTTCATCGCAGCGATCCGCGACGGTTCCATTGAGTCGATTCGGCGCCGTCAACGCAGACATGATCTGCTGGTCATCGACGATGTTCACTTCCTTGGCAACAAGAACGCGACTCAGTCAGAGTGCCTGCACACGCTCGATGCGATCGCCGCAAGCGGCGGTCGCGTCGTGCTTGCGTCCGATGCGCATCCGCGGGCGATCGCGCGCTGCAGCCCCGCTCTTGTCAGCCGCTTCCTGGCAGGACTGGTCGTGCAGGTGGAACCCCTCGACCGAAATGGTCGGATCACGCTTGCCAAGCGTCGGCTTGCCGCTCGGGGGCTCGACCTGGTGCCGACCGCCCTTGAGACTTTGGTGGACCGTTCTGGCACCAGCATTCGCGAACTTGAGGGCGCAGTCCTGACGGTGTGCGCCCACCAGGCGTCACTCGGATCAGCGCTTGAAAGCGGGCATGTGCTTGTGGCAAGGGCACTTGGCCATGCGGAACCACTGCGTGCAGGTCGCCCAGTGCGACTCACCGAGATCATTGCCGCGGTGTGTGCGGAAACCGGTCTTGAGTCATCGGAGCTGCGAGGCGCCGGTCGCCATCGACGCGTTGCCACCGCGCGCGGGCTCGCCGCACTCCTCGCCCGCGAACTCACCACCTGCTCGTTTCCTGAGATTGCCGCCGCGCTTGGGCGTTCGAGCCACTCCGCGGTTCATGCAGCCGCCACCAAGTACCGCGTCTCCGTGGAGCAGCGCGAACAGGTGGACGTCGCGGGGCATCGAATCGGGGCAGACGCGCTTGTCGAGCGCACACGCCGGAACATTCTGACGATTCGAAGCTGACGCGAAGCAAATACAGACCGTTACACTCGTCCCGCATGGTTGCAGCGGGATTCCAGAATGGTGTGACTCGCGTGCTCGTCGGCGCGGCGTTGGCGACCGCGGTGCTGTTGCCACCGACTCATGCTTCCGCGCAGTATGGCCGTACCGATCATGTGGAGGGCGCCATCTCCACGCTGAAGCGTTGCGCGCTCCCCACGCCACGGGGAGACCACCACACACTGATCGTCGCGCTGCGAGCGCTGGAAGATCCAGCGCTCGAGCCGTTCTACGAGGCGCTGCTGAAGTCGTCGGACTGGCGCTCGCGAATCGATGGGATCCTTGGCCTCGCTGAACTGTCGAAGGAACGGGATGTCAATATCCAGTTGGTTTTGGCGCTCCCGAATGCCGAGGACCGTTCGACCGCGATTCGCGCTGCGATCGGATTCGAACTGCTGAAACCGAAGAATCTCCGCGCTTTGCTCGATGAACCCAACGTGCCGTCGGTGGATGCACTTGTGATCTGCGGAGAACTGCATCGACAAGGCCAACCATTCCCTGCGAATGCAGTGCGATCCGTATCCGCAGACCCTGCGGATGACATCGCTGGTCTGGCATCACTCCTGCTGATGGAGTCCGGCGATGACTCGGCATGGAAAGCATTTGTCGAGCGTTGGTCTGCGCGGGGCGACGAGATCCAAAATGCAACTTTGCAAGAACTGGCGCGCGTTGCGTTGCTGTACCGCCTGAAGTCCTCGGTCCGTGGTCTCGGGGAACTCGCCCGAAAGCCGAACATCAACGCGGCGACACTCATGATGGTGAACGCCACCGCGCTTGGCCTCGAACCGAAGCTTGGCGCACGGATGTGGGGCACCTTCGTGGAACGGGAGCGTTCGCAAGCTCTGCTGTTGAGGGCAGGACTGCAGTTGCTCGCGCACGAAGCTGCGTGCGAGGCGGGTCTCGGAGCAAAGCTGCGAAACGGCGAGCCTCTTGTCGATGCGATTGCGGATGCGATCGATGCGAGTGTCAGTCGTGATCCTGACGCGATGGCATCAGCACTTGAAGTGGTCATCGACCGTGCGAACAAGACGAGTGCAGAGTGGGCGATTCGCCGGGCCGCTTCGCTTCCTGCGCCGCAGGCGACCCGTGTGTGGAAACACTTGATCGATGCATTTCTCGGGGCGCCCCCCAATGCGATGGCCCTCTCGCCAGTTGTGCTCGATGCGGCGACTCGTCTGGCCGAGAGCAACCCTGCCCTCCTTGAGCCGCTGATTCGCCGCGCCGACGGCGAGCGGCAGGTGCAGGAGGTGCTGCTGTTGGCGCTGTGCAATGCCAGTTCAGCTGAAGGAGCGGATGTTGCCGAGCGGGTGCGCGGGCAATTGAGCCGCCGCGGGGATGCGCTGGCACTTCTGGCGATTGCACGCGGCCGAGCCGAACTGACGCCGCAGATTCGAGGCGAGTTGGGGATCGTTGCAGCCGGTGGAGGTGATCTGGACCAAAGTCTGCTCGCCCAAGCGGCGTGGCTGTTCGTCAAGAGCAGCGGTAGGCAGGCCCCCGCACTCGAGCAGATGCGTTCGCCATGAAGATGGATATCCCACTCAGCAAGCCCGATTTGACCGACGAAGATCGGCAGGCAGTGCTGACCACACTTGCCGGCGCTCGGCTGACGATGGGGCGCGCACTCCTCGAGTTCGAGGCAGTGCTTGGCGAAGTGACACGCCGTACCTTCGCCATTGGCGTATCGAGTGCATCGAGCGCACTTGATATCTCGCTCCGAGCCCTGGGAGTCGGTCTGGGTGACGAAGTGCTTGTGCCTGCGTTCTCCTATTCCGCGAATGTGAACGCTGTCATTGCCGTTGGTGCGGTGCCAGTTTTTGTGGACTGTGATCCGCGCACGCTCTGCATGAGCGTGGAGTGTGCGGAGCGCGCAGTGACATCGGCCACGAAGGCAGTGATCGGCATTCCTGTGCTTGGAAACCCATGTGGACTGCCCGAACTCATCGCGCTCTGCTCACGCATGGAGTTGCCGATGCTGGAGCATGGTTCCGAAGGACTCGGATCGACGGTCAGCACCGACAATGTCGGTCGATTTGGGCGCCTCAGCGTGTTTGGATTCGGACCTAATCGCACGATTTGCACAGGCGAGGGCGGTGCAATCGTCACCCACGATGATCGCTTGGCCGCTGCGTGCCGATCCCTTCGCAACCAAGGGCGCGATGATCGCCGCAGCTTTCTAGATCAGTCGCCCGATCTTGGCATGGTCATGAGTTTCACCGGCCTCGGTTTCGATGCGCGGCTTGCGGAGCCGCTCGCTGCGCTTGCCGCGAGCCAACTGCGAAGGCTCGAGAGCACCCGCGCCTTGCGAGCTGAGATCGCCGCGCTGTACACGCGTGCGCTCGGCGGTCATCCAGACTTGATCTTGCCGACTGTCGACGAGAATGCGCAGGTTTGTTGGCCGCTCTTTTGGGTTCGGCTCTCGGATCGCTTTGGACGTGAGGATCGGGATGCGGTCATCGATGGCCTCCATCGGCATGACATCGGAGCTGCCAACCACTATCCACCAGCACATTTGCTGCCGCATGTCCGCCAGCGCTTCGGCACGAACGTCGGAGACTGCCCTGCAGCAGAATCGATCGGTGATCGGATGATCACGCTCCCGATGTTCACTTCCATGAACGAGCGCGAAGTTCGCCAAGTGTGCCAAGCCCTCGAGACGGTGCTCTCACGCTCTGGCATTGATCGCGCGTGATCTCGGCCCCCGTACCGGAGTCAAAAGCCACCCATGGGACTCGAACCCACGACCTATGCTTTACGAAAGCATTGCTCTACCACTGAGCTAGGGTGGCGATAGAAGGGCGAGAGTGTAGCGCAGCAGATCGAAGCGAGCATCTCTCGCGAGACCTGCACCAAGATCTGCGCAGCCTTATCACCCGCGGGGTTCAATGATCAATTGCACAACATCTGAAGTCGGCAATCCGAGCGCACCGAAAGCGTGCGCAGCGGCAGTTGCCACCGCCGATTCATCGGACCGCAGCAGCGCCTTGAGTGCCGCGACCTGGCTTTGCGAGAGTTGATTGCCGAACTTCCGCGCACTTGATGCGACCGCATCGAGCAGTATGGGCTGCATTTCACCCGTCGTAGCGAGTGCCCCATCGGCTAACGCACGCTGCGCAGAATCCGTGGGAATCAACGCAAGAATCATCGCGATTCCCGCAATATCGCTGCCTGACTCACCCTGGCCAAGCCCTTGTACCAATGCGCTCTCCGCATCACGAATATCGAACACCGGCGATGACGCCTCTGCGATCAAGCGGAGCGCGGCGAGCGCCTGCCCGCTGTACTGCTGCATCTCCTCGACGGACAACGCGAGCCCTCCTGCAGCGCCAGCCGCCGACTCAATGGCTCGGCGGAACTGATCGTTCGTCGCGGATGCGAGGAACACCGCGACTCGAGGATCGCTTTCGTACTGCATCGACAACGCAGTCGCATCTTGGCCGTTGGCTATGACAACCACTGGTGCAGTGGCGGTCGCTCGAGCGAGCCGTGCAGACCGAACGATGTCCTGAACTGCTCCGCTTGAGCCCTGCACCACGAGCACATCGATGGACTGTCCCTGCGAGAGACGTGTTTCGAGCTCGCCGATGGAACCACCTGTCACCGTGTTTGACATGCCGGCCTCGACAAGTCGAGCGCCGAGCGACTGACGGTCCTCTTCGGTTGTTGCTATCACCGCACCCGTCATTCCACTCGACCGAAGCATCGATGTCAGCGTGGGGACCACGGAGCTGTCCTGTGGGAACTGCACCTGAGGCAGTGAGCGCGCAAGCACCAGCGCCGCATCAAAGCGCACACGGCGATCGGCATAGGCTAAGCACTCCACCACAGGTGAACGCCCCTTCGAAGGGCTGACGAGCGATGAGGCGCCGCTGTTGAATGCGATCACGCGAAGACATTCACGAACAAGCAGGACATCACTCGCATCGAGCGCCATACCGAGCGCCATCTGGGCCGAAAGAGATCCAGATGCAGTCGCAAGCAGTTCCGGGGCAAACCGAGGCTGAAGCAGCTCCGCTCGCCGCGCATCCTCTTCATTGCTGGCATCCATGTTCATCAGGCGCATGAGCGCCGAACGACGGAGGTCGGCCGCAATGAAAACCGCCAACGCCATTTGCGAATTTGGGTCGATCCGAAGGGCACTTCGCGACAGCAAGACTGCCATGGTCTCGCAGTACACGGGAGTTGGAACACTGACTCCAACGAGACCGCCCGATGCATCGTGCGACCAGATCACATTGCCCGCGTCGGACGGATACGGGATAAGTGTCGGGACTTGATCGAAATAGCGGCGCGCGAGCGCGGTGTACTGACTCGCGGCATCCTGACTCGTGCCACCGAGACGGGTATACGCGCGGAGTGCAGCGCCCCGCACATCAGCCGCCGTGTCAGCCTTGCTCGCAAGGTCAAGCAGAAAAGGCTGCGCACTCGGATACCCGATCTCCCCAAGAATCTCGCAGATCTTCCGCTGCGTGGAGGGGTCGGTCGACGGCAGCGCGGCACACAGTGGATCCACCGCGAGCCGTTTGAGGTCCACGAGCACGGCGCGCGCCGCGTTCGACGCCTTGGCATTACTTCCATTGGCGAGTGCCTTCAGAAGCACCGGGACCGCAAATGGTCCAGCCGAAACAAGGCGCGAACGCGCCATCATCTGTTGCCGCATCGATCCGTTGAGTGCAGCAACGGACTCTTCAATCCGCATGGCGTTGCGACTCGTCGCACGCGCACCGTTTCGAAGGCGCGTCTCAAAATCAACCACCAAAGCGCTTGTCCCCTCCATGCCGCGGCCACGTGTGATCGATCGCTCCACCTTGTCGGCAATCCCGCGCTCGTCGACAAGCCGCGCGATCTGCTCGTCGGTGATGCCAGAGTCAAAGAGTTCTTGGAACGATGTCGCCGCCATCGTTGCGTTTCCGATCAGGAGATAATGAAGCGCCATGTCAAGCGCATGGGCTTGCTGCGCCGTTGCGGCCTCAGCGGGATCGGAAAGCAACGGTGGTTCACCGTCAGCGCCGGTCGCAGACGCATGATCACCATCCGCTCCAGTTGCACTGCTCGCCTCGTCCGTCCCAGCGGCGCTGCCACTTTCCTCTGCCATCGGGTCCTCCTGAGGTACATCCGTTGGCTTATCAGTCGGTTCGCCCGCTGGCTCAGGCGGGGTCGGATCATCCGCCCAAGCGGGAGACGCCGAGCCGAGATGAAGTACGGCAAGGAGACAGGCGGTCAGGAGTGAACTGCGCATAAGGTCGTGCACGATCGAAAAGTCCTTTCGGGGGGCAGACCTTCAGGTCTGGTCACGAAACGGTTCAAGCGAGCCACTTACTAACGAAGGGTCCGCTTGGGGGAAGCCATAAAAGTAGCGGAAAGAGCAGGTTCTCGCAACGAACGACGGACGCATCCAATGCGAGTAGTCTCTCCACCGTGCTTGCCCCTCGGCACTCGTGAGCCGAGGCGTGCGCATGTGTCGGCTGGCCCGACCCGTGCGCGCGAGGGAAGGCGGTGAAACTCCGCCGCGGACGCGCCGCCGTAACGGGTGAGACCGATGAGGTCTGATGCCCGAGCCAGAGAAGCCACTGGAGCCGCATGTGCGGAATCCGGGAAGGCAGGCTCGAGTGCCCGAAGTCGGAAGACCTGCTTGCAGTGTTGTGCCGCCCCCTCGCGGTCTGTTCAGGGGTCACGGCGCGCGGCCAGTCGTTTCACACACCTCATGTTGACTTTTGCGCAGGACCGCGCAGCGATGGCATGCTTCCAAGCACTGACCCTCGTGTGTGCACTCTCGGGAGTTTCCTCAGCTCGATCGAACGACTTTGCATCATCCGTTGTTTCCTATGCACCGGGAACGAACCCCGCAAATGGTTTCACCAATCCGTCTGCGGCACTTGGCGCTCCAGCGCGTTTCACTGGCGAAGGCATTTCGCCCGGGGCAGTGACGCCATTCGTACCTGCGTTCAGGACATCGGAGATTGTTTCCATTGGTGCGGGTGGAAGTCTCACGCTGGCGTTCAACCCGCCCGTCCTCGATGATGCGAACAACCCCTTCGGCATAGATCTCATCGTGTTCGGGAACTCCTTCTTCACCGATGGCGCATGGCCGACTGGTTCGTGTGGAGGACTCGCTGCAGATGGAGGGAGCGTGCAAGTCAGTCCGAACGGTGTGCAGTGGATCACCGTGGCGGGCACCATGGCGGATGGTCTCTTTCCCACGATGGGGTTCACCGATGTGGGGCCCTACTCGCCCACTCATGGCCTTCTTCCAACCGACCCCCACCTGCCCGTCGATCCAACGCTCACCATGACGGATCTGCAGGGAATGTCCTACGAGCAAATTGTCGCGGTGTACGCGGGGAGTGCGGGCGGTACGGGCATTGACCTCGCTAGCGTCGGGCTCACAAGTGCTGTCGCCGTGCGCATCGTGGTACCGAGCGGTTTCCATCCCAATGTGGAGATCGATGCTGTCGCACGCGTGCTGCCGCGCGCTCGATCCGCCGACATTGACTTGGACGGAGTGGTGGGCGGCAGTGATCTGTCGATCCTGCTGTCTGCATTCGGCAGCAATCTCGCGTCCGCCGATCTGAATGGTGACGGCACTGTCGCCGGCAGCGACTTATCGCTGTTGCTCGCAGCATGGGGTTCCACCTGATGCGGCGCGGATTCACACTCGTTGAGTCGCTTGTCACGATTGGCACGTTGGTCCTGATCGCTTCGCTGCTCGTTCCAGTCGTGGGCGGCGTTCGCGAAAGCGGCCGAGGCGTGGAGTGCGCCGTGCGCCTGCGTCAGTTTGCGGTCGCCGCCATTGCGTACTCCGCCACCTATCGCGGCGTCTTTCCTGCCGCCATACTCCACGAACAGACGGCGTCGGGCGTTCGCACCACTGCGTGGGACTTCGCGCATAGTGCGGGTGCACTCCAACCCGGACCACTCAGCCTGTTCACCGACAATCCCTTTGCCATGCGGCAGTGCCCATGCTGCGCACTCCCCACTGCCATGGATGACGCTCCGTGCACGGGCTTCAACTACAACACCTCGTTCATCGGAGCCGAAGGCGCCTATCCATTCGTTGGGGAGGATGGCGTCTTCCGGAGCGGTTGGCGCAGTGCTCGGCTCGGCGTGCCGACGAGCGCACATCTTCGACCATCGCAGACCGCGCTCTTCGGCGATGGCGGCTGGAGCGGCGGGACCAACAAGTTCATGCGGGCGCCCGAGGCGCTGGTGGAAATGGATCTTGGCGTGGTCTACGCAGGCGCGCAGGCGTTCCGCCATCAGGGCTGCACCAATGTGGCCTGGCTCGATGGGCACACTTCATCTGTCTGCTCGCCATGCGAAGGCGAGCATGCCCTCGCCGCATCAGGTGCATCGCTGCTCACACAACCACTCGGTTGGCCGCGCAACGGATTCCTGAGCCAGAACAACGCGGCCTACGATCCGAGGTGAAATGACGGGCGACTGCTCCGATTCATGCGCTTCGCACTCGTTTCGCATCGACCGCTGCGTCTGCGTTGATGTGACCTTCGAACAGATGCGCGTGTTCGCCGACGACCGCGGCACAGCCGATGTCGCACAACTGCGCCGCGTCTTCGGGTGCGCAGAGGGGTGCGGACTCTGCGAGCCTTACATCGAGCGGATGCTCGATTCGCGAACGGTCGTCTTCACTTCGCCGCTTCCTTCATGCGCGCCGCAGCGCGGCGCGTGACTTCCTTGGCGGCGCACTTGCCACATTCACGCTGTCGTTTCGGCGGCAGTCAACGACGGCCGAATCGCCGCTCAATGTCCGCCAGCGGGATGTGAACGGATGTTGGTCGACCATGCGGGCAGTGCGTGCCACGATCCGTGATCGCGCCATCCGCGATCAACCGCGCCGCCTCCTCGCGGCTCAATCGATCCCCTGCCTTCACGGCAGCCTTGCAGGCCATCATGTCGAGCACATCCGCAAGCGCCGCCTCTTGCGCATGACCGATCTGCCCAGATTCCACCCCGCGGGAGAGCGCCTCGTCCGCGAGAATGTGAGCCATAAATGCAGCCGCATCGACGCGGCGTTCAAGAAGAAACACGGGAAACGCGTGGACTGCGATCGAACGCGGTCCGGCAGGATTCGCCTCGATGCCGAGCCGCTGCAAAAGCGGCGTGAGCGACTCGAGTGTTGCAATCGCCTCTGGGGGGACGGCTACAGACACTGGAACGAGGAACCGCTGCTGCATCATGTTGCCTGCGGTGATGCGCCGCCGAAGGTCGCTGAACATCACACGCTCATGCAGCGCATGCTGATCCGTGATGATGATGCCGTCCACACTTGCGTGCACGATCCATGTTTCATCCACAAGCAGCACGTCCACGCTCCGTGGTGGTGCCTGCAACAGTTGCTCGTTATGCGACGAGTCCATCGTCGTCGAAGCAGCGCGCGGAGACCACTCGGTCCTACGTTCGTGCATGGTGGCGAACACTGGATCTCCCAGAACCCGCGGCGCCATTGGCCTGTCGGCGACTTGGCTCGGCACCCCGTCCATATGAGCGCCGGATGCTTCGAGCAGTGTGCCTCCGTGTGTCGTTCCAACATGCTGCTCGAGCCCATCCGCGACGGCGTGGTGGACAAGACGGTGTAGCTGCGCCGCATTTCGCCAGCGGACTTCGGTCTTCTGCGGATGGACATTCACATCGACCCCAGGTGGATCGATCTCGATGAATAGCACGAATGTCGGCTGCAGGTTCGGCGCCGCGCGTCCGCGGTATGCCTCGCGGACCGCATGCTGCAACGATCGATCGGTGATGGGACGACCGTTCACAAAGATGCGCTGGGTGCGACTGACCGATCGCAGCCGTTCGGGACGGCACGCAAGCCCGACCACCCGAGCGCTGATGCCGTCGAACTCCGCTTCGCCCGCGATGGGCAGCGGGTCTGATCCAAGGACATCAGGGAAGATGGCAACCGCACGCGCGAAGAGATCGGCCATCGGCTCGAGCGCAAACACCTCGCGTCCTGCACTCTCGAGCGTGAAACCGACGGACGGATGCGCAAGCGCCGCATTCGTCACGACTTCCGTCACGCGTGCGGCCTCGGCAGGATCGCTCTTGAGGAACTTGCGGCGGGCAGGCACATTGCCGAACAATCCAAGAACCTCCACCGAGGTGCCAACCGCGCCCGCCGCGGGACGCACAGGCTCGAGATGGCCAAAGCGGCTCTCAAGCAGCGCCGCATCTGCTGCCTCGCGCCGCCGCGACCGGATGCGGAGATGCGAAACCCCTGCAATGGCTGCGAGCGCCTCCCCGCGGAAACCGAATGTTCGAAGCGCACTCAAGTCACTGGTGGCAGCGATCTTGCTTGTCGCATGGGCTGCGACGGCAAGCGGCAATTCGGACGGATCGATGCCGCATCCGTCGTCGACCACCTCAACCGACTCGCGCCCCCCGCCGCGAATTCGAACCGTCAACCGAGTTGCGCCCGCATCGAGGGCGTTCTCGAGCAGTTCTTTCACAATGCTCGCGGGTCGTTCCACGACTTCCCCGGCAGCTATTTGTTGAACAATGTCTGCTGGAAGTATGCGAATGGGCATCTTGGGGAGTATGGTAGAGACATGCGCGACACGGTTGTCGTGGGAGATGTGCACGGATGCGGTTCGGAACTGCGATCGTTGTTCCGTCGACTCGCGCGGCGCGATGAGACGCCGCGCATCGTGCTGCTCGGCGATCTGCTGACGAAGGGACCGCGGCCTGACTTGGTGATCGAAGAGATCATTGCTCGCCGACGCGAAGGTTGGCGCATTGACCTCGTGTGCGGGAATCATGAACCGCGTGCGCTCGCTGCGATCCGGCGAGCAGGTTCCGAGGGTGATACACATGACTTGCCGCCCCGACTTGGCGAGATGGTCGATGTGCTTGCCGATGCGGATCTGCTCGATGAGGCCCAGGCAGTTTTGCGCGAGGCGATGCGGAACAACTTCGTCCGAGGACGTGTGCCCTACCAATGGACGGCGGTACACGCGGGAGTCGATCCAATGCGAGGGTTCGATCGCACGCCGCCGCGCGTTCGCATGACGATCAAATCTGCCGATGGGGAACCTGACTGGTGGTGGCACTACGACGGTGCCGACGGTCTGATGATCGTTGGCCACCGACCGCTGACGCGACCGCTGATGCTGATGCGGGAAACGGGGCGACCGGCCGTGGTGGCGATCGACACAGGCTGTGTCTACGGTGGAGCGCTCACTGCATACTGCCTCGGAACGGCCACTTTCATCGTGATCCCGAGCGAACAGCCGCGCCTATTCAACTTCCGACGTCGAATCAGCGAACGTCCGGAGTCCAGCGCATGGCGAGCGGCATCCGCCGCCCGGGGCCGAATGCTCGTGCGCTGACCTTCAAGATGAGCGGCGCCTGAAAGCGCTTGTACTGCGCGGCATCGATCGCGCGTGTCCATCGTTGAACCACAGTGACATCGAACGCATTCCGCGTTGCTATCTCCTCGACTGTTCGTTCCTCATCCACCCATCCCTCCACGATCGCATCGAGCATGTCGTAGGGTGGAAGTGAGTCCTGATCGAGCTGGCCTGGGCGGAGTTCAGCAGAAGGAGCCTTGTCGATGCTGGCAGGCGGAATGGGCGGAGTCCCCAAACCGATGACATGCGGGCACTCATTGAGTCGCCGCGCAATCGCGTACACCTGCTGCTTCGTGAGATCGCCCAGCGGAGCGAGACCGCCGACCATGTCGCCATACAGCGTGGAATAGCCGACCGCCAACTCGCTTTTGTTCCCAGTCGACAGCACCAACGCACTTGTCGCATTCGACAGCGTCATCAATGTGAGCCCACGCAGGCGGCTCTGCAGATTTTCGTCGGTCAGACCTGAAAGATCGCAACGCACGCCGAGGTGCTTTCGCGCAAGGGCATGAAGATCCTCGATCGGCAGCAGATCCGGCGGTCGCATCCCAAGACGCTGCGCCGTATCGATGGCATCACTCCGCGATCCTGCCGACGAGTACTGGCTCGGCATCGAAACGCCTCGAACCGCATCCGATCCGAGCGCCGCCACTGCGAGCGCCGCGAGAAGTGCGCTATCGATGCCACCCGACAGCCCAAGCAGCACACTTCGATGTCCGGTCTTGCGGACATAGCCGCGGATCCCTGCCACGACTGCGCGCGCAAGTTCATCCACTTCAGCGGCAGCGTCGGGGGTTCGTTCATGAACATCAAGTGCCGTCACCAACTCCACATCGCCGAACGGTCGCGTGAAAGCACCGCTTCCATCTGGATGCATGAGGCACGATCCGCCGTCGAAGATGAAGTCATCGTTTGCGCCAGAGGCGTTCACCATCGCAATCGAACATCCCGCTCGCTGTGCAGCGGCGTGAAGTACACGAAGCCGCTGCGCATGCTTGCCCGCGAAGAACGGCGAGGCACTCATCGTTACAAGCAACTCGGCACCTTCGCCGACGCTGTCACCAACTGGATCACTGAAGTAAGTGCCCTCACCGACATCCTCGCCTCGCCAAAGATCCTCGCACAACAGCAACCCCACGCGTTGACCAGCCACATCGATGCACAGCGGTTGGTTGCCTGCCTTGAAGTAGCGTGCTTCGTCGAACACGTCGTACTGCGGCAGAAGTTGCTTGCGGTACACACACTCCACCGCACCACCCCGCAACACCAAACACGCGTTGCTGATGCCCGCGCCCGATTCGCAGGGCCACGGTGCCCCCACAAGGACCGCACTCTCACCCGCGCCGCCCCGCGCCAAGTCCGCTGCGAGCTTTCGTGCGGCCTGCATGCAGTGTTCCAGCAACCCAGCGCGCAACAGCAGATCACGCGGCGGATAGCCGAGGAGGGAGAGTTCGGGCGTGACAATCAGTGGAACGCCTGTCCGCGCCAACGGCTCGGCCGCCGAACGAATCTTCGCCGCATTGCCCGCGAGATCTCCGACCGTGGAATCGAGAGACAGGAGCGCGAGACGCATCACTCGAGATTCGCAATCTGACGGAGGCTGCCCCGAGCGAGGACATCGATGCCCCGCCCTCGAAGCGCGGCAAAGACCTCTTCCGTGTGATCTGGTCCCCGCACCTCGATCTGACAGAGCACCTGTACGCGCGAAACATCATCCTCTCCAAAGGCTCTCTCGTGCGAGACTTGCTTCACGCTTGCCCCTGTTGATGCGATTGCTGATGCGAGTTCCGCCAGCCCGCCCGGTCTGTCACGAATGACCGCGAGGAACTGGATGATGCGCCCATCGAGAGCAAGTCCATGTTCGATGACACGAGCAAGCACCGTGGGATCGATATTGCCGCCGCACAGCATCAAGCACACGCGACGACCGCGCAGTGTTTCAAGTTGCCCCTCCAACATCGCGGCGACTGTTGTCGCCGCAGCGCCCTCCGCAACGACCCGCTCACTCTCGAGCAGCCGAAGAATTGCACGCGTGATGGAGTCCTCGCCCACGGTGCACACCGCCTCGATCCGCCCCTGAATGATTTCCAGTGCCGCCGCACCGACTTCGGGCACGCCGAGACCATCCGCGAGCGACGGCTCGGCGGCAATCCGCACCGGCTTTCCCTCTCGAAGCGCCGCGGTCATGCTTGCGCAGCGAGCCGACTCCACGCCGATGATGCGAAGCGTCGGTCGTACGGCCGCGGCGGCGAGCACGATGCCTGCCACAAGTCCCCCGCCACCGACTGGAGTCACGATGGCATCAAGGTCGTCCACCTGTTCAATCGCCTCGAGTGCGCATGTTCCCGCGCCAGCGATGATCGCGGGGTCGTTGAATCCATTGATGTATGCCAGCCCGTCCGCAGCGGCGACCGAGTCTGCATGCTCACGCGCATCCGCAATATGGTCGCCATGCAGAAGGACACGCGCTCCATACTGTCGGCAGCGGACCTGCTTCACCAGCGGTGCGAAGCGCGGCATCACAACGGTGACTGGAACACCAAGTGCCTTGCCATGAAACGCGAGCGCCAACGCATGGTTGCCGGCGCTTGCCGAGATCACTCCTCGCTCGCGCTGCCCCGATCCGAGCGACAAGAGTGCATGCCGAGCACCGCGCTCCTTGAAGGAACCTGTTGCCTGCATGAGATCGAACTTGCACCAGACTTCTGCACCAAGCATCTGCGACAATACGACACTGCGGAGACAGGGTGTGCGCACCACCCCGCCCGAGATGTTGCGTGCCGCATCAAGCACATCCTGTGCGGTGGGCAGCGGAGTAGAGGCAACTGTCATGGCGCAGTTCACGAGACGATCGGACCCGCCGCGCGAACTTCCGGCGTCACCGCAAACTTCGCATCGTTCGCGCGGAAGCGTGCGGCGAGATCACGCGCCTTCAGGTCGTAGGCGGCCTTGTCGGTCCACGTGTTCCGGGGATCGAGTACCTCAGCAGGCACACCAGCCACCTTGGATGGAATCGAAAGGCCGAAGATCGGATCCTTGCGGAAAGATTCGCTGCGCAAAGAGCCACCGAGAATGGCGTTCACAAAAGCCCGCGTGTAAGCCAACTTGAAGCGCGACCCAATTCCATAGGGGCCTCCCGTCCAACCAGTGTTCAACAACCAGACATCGGAACCGTGCTTCGCAATTCGGTCGCGCAGCATCTCTGCGTAACGCATTGGTGGGCGCGGCATGAATGGTCCGCCAAAGCACGCGGAGAAGTTCGGCTGAGGTTCGGTGACACCCGCTTCCGTGCCAGCAAGTTTCGACGTGTAGCCGTTGAGGAAGTAGTACATCGCCTGCTCGGCGGTGAGCTTTGAAACAGGAGGCAGTACGCCAAACGCGTCAGCCGTCAGAAAGATGACATTCTTCGGATGACCAGCAATGCTCGGAATCCTTGCGTTGCGGATGAACGACACCGGGTACGTGACTCGCGTGTTCTCGGTACGCGCCGAACTGTCGTAGTCTGGAACACGCGTGACGGGATCGAGAGTGGTGTTTTCAAGCACGCTCCCGAAGCGGATCGCATCCCAGATTTCCGGCTCACCCTCTCGCGAGAGTTTGATGCACTTGGCGTAGCAACCACCCTCCATGTTGAAGACGCCCTTGTCGCTCCAACCATGCTCATCGTCGCCCACCAAGTCACGGTTCGGATCCGCCGACAGCGTCGTCTTTCCAGTTCCTGAAAGACCGAAGAACAGCGACACATTTGCCGGATCCTTGCGGTCCACATTGCAGGAGCAATGCATCGGAAACACTTTCATGGCGGGCAGGTCAAAATTCATGGCGTAGAAAATCGACTTCTTCATTTCGCCCGCATACCTCGTGCCAACGATGAGCACCGTTCGCTTTTCCAGGCTCTGTGCGATGCAGACGGGCCCCTTTGCCCCATACTTCGCAGGATCGTCGAGCCGCAGGCTCCCCGCATTGATGATCGTCCAGTCCTGATGCCAGTTCTTCAGATCGGTGCTCTCCGCGTTGATGAACAGCGTCTTGGCAAAGAGACTGTGCCAAGCTTCTTCCGTAAACACCGAGACCTTCAGGCGGAACGCCGGATCTGCGCCTGCATAGCCGTCAAAGCGGTACAGCTGTTCGCGCCGACTCAGCGTCGACAGCACCAACCGCTCGAGTGCGTCAAAGTGCTCGGGACTCATCGGCTGATTCACCTTTCCCCAGTCGATGTCTCCATGGATTCCCGCCGTGTCCTCCAAAAACTTGTCGTTTGGACTTCGCCCTGTGCGGTCACCCGTGTCGCAGGCGAGAGCACCGTTCGCCGCCAAACGCCCCTCGCCACGAGCGAGCGCGTGCTCGATCAACTCAGCCGTTGGCACATTGGAGAGGATCTTGGCGGCACCGAAGGAGTGACGCGTCGTCGACGAGTTGGCAGTCAGTGTGGTCATGGAAGTGATCCCAAAGGGGGGGTGAGAAGTCTATCACGACCGACGATTCGATTCCCTTTGCAGTGTGCGCTGCAACCTCCTACCATCGCCCGCTTTCCATGGCGGCCGTAGCTCAGTAGGTAGAGCGCCGGGTTGTGATCCTGGATGTCGCGGGTTCAAGTCCCGTCGGTCGCCCTCTCCGATAGACCATGCGTTTTCACGCACTGCAAACCAATCCCAAATGGGAACAAGTTTCCGAGAACCGCTCGGCGATCCGTTCAGCGCTCGACGGGAAGCGACCTGAGCGGGGCGATCTCGTGATCCTGCCAGAGTTATGCGAGACGGGCTTCACGATGCGTGCCGACATCGCAGCTGCACCCGATTCCGCGGAGTGGATGGGCCAACTCGCCAAAGATCATGGGATTTTCCTCCAAGCGGGGATTGCACGCAAGGTCGTCGGTGGCATCGCCAATACGGCGACCGTCTTCGCGCCAACGGGCGAAGAAATCGGCTGCTACAGCAAAGTATTCCTCTTTGCTCCCGGCGGCGAACACCGCGCGTACTCGCCGGGGAACGGTCCAGTCGTGATCGACTGCGGCGGGATACGCATCGCACCGATCATCTGCTACGACCTTCGCTTCCCTGAACTTTTCAGGCACGCACTGATCGCAGGCGCTGAGGTTTTTAGCGTCTCGTCGTGTTGGCCTTCCGCACGACTTCACCAGAAGCGCGCCATGCTGATTGCACGCGCGCTCGAAAATCAGTCGGCAATCGTGGCCTGTAACCGCACAGGGAGCGAGCCAACCATCGTCTACAGCGGAGGTTCCGTCATTCTTGATCATGTCGGCAATGAGATCGCGGCGATCGGGTCGGAATCGGACACAATGCTCTCGGCTGACATCGACATCGCCGCGCTGCGCGCGTTCCGGGTGTCCTTTCCCGTTGCTTCCGATATCCGCCGATCCCTTCTCGGACTGTGACCAATCGAAGACGCGTTGACGCGTGTGCTGAGATTCGTAGACTCTCGCGCACGCGGCGCAGGTTTCATCGGCGACTCGCGTAGGAGCAAGATGCCACACCACACTGACGCTGGTCGGTCCGCTTCGTTCAACAAGTCAATCTTGAGGGCAAACCAAGCGCCCCGTCTGTCCAAGCGCTTGCAGGCGCATCGCGCTGCGTGCGATCCTTCTCTTCGCGCGGCACTCGTGCGCCGTGCGTATTTCGTTGCTGGCTCACAACGCCCCCTCTGGAATGTTTCGCTCGAGACGATTCTCGATTGCGTTTCCACCGACGGTGTCTGGAGTGAGCGAGTCGACCTGTGGATTGGTGATGTTGCGCTCGCCTGCGCGTGCATTCGAGGGGATCAGTCCGCGTGGAACGAACTGATCACACGACATATGCGGAGCCTTTGCGAAGGGGCAGAACTGCGCCTCTCGCCGCAGCAGTCCCGTCTGCTTGTGGAACGATTCATCCGCGAGCTGCGCGCCTCGACCCTCGCCGCGACACAGCGTGCGGATGCCGCAGCGCTCGCTCGGAACGGCAGTGAGCCCTCTTTGCACGACTACCGCGGCGGCCAGACGCTCGCTCGGTGGCTGCTTGGTCACATTCTTGCGCGTGTCGAGACGATGCCGCTCGGAGTTCCGCTGTCGCTGCCTGGTAGATGCCGCGAGGAGAGCGTTGTTCGCAGTTTCAGACGCGGCGATACATCTGCGCTGAGCGTGGAGTCAGAAGCCGTGGCCTCGATTCTTGACAGCGTTCTTGCTCCGCGTACCCTCGACTCTGACGCCCCCGCTAACGCGCGGGTGCCGCAGGCAACATAGCTCAGTTGGTAGAGCATCGCACTGAAAATGCGAGTGTCCCCGGTTCAAGTCCGGGTGTTGCCATTGACCCCGTGCAGTGCTTGCACCGTCCGCACATCGAGTCCGTCCATCGGATAGTGCGCTTCGAGTGCGCTGCTGAGTTCATGGGAGTCCACCACGACGAAGATGGCGGGCAAACCCAGCACGCTGCTTGCGAACCTGCACGCGCGCGCCAGATGCGCGGGCGTCGTCGCTGCGACGAGTGCACCATGCTCGAATCGAAGGGGAAAGATCCTGAACTGCCACGCTTGTCGCGCAGTCACGAGCACCGCAGCGTTTGCGTCGACTCTCGCGAAGTCTGCGTCGAAGGTATGTGCAAGTGCGCGGTACTGATCGATCCACGCACCTTCAATGATGCTCGGATCGATCCCGAACATCTCTTCGCAGAGCACGCCGAAAGGGCGATCCTGCGTCTGCTGCCGCTCCAACACCGCATCCACCTCGCTCTGTCGCAGGACCCCCTGCGCCACGAGGAGTTCTCCGATTCGCGGAACGCGCATCTGCGGGCGAACTGCGGAAAGCGCTCTGGTTGTTGCTATGGAACTTCGCACGGCGATGGGATCGGCGGCGGCACATCGACACTTTCGGCAACACTGAGATTTTCGGCAAGTCTTTGGTCCGCCGTACGCTGCCAACGGCGCAATAACCATGGCATCCCCCACTCGTGATCATGCGGCACGAGCCCTCCGATGGCTCTCCACGCGCCAAGCTCGCTCCCTGCGACCCATGGCGAGGCGAATCGAGCGTGCTGCAAGCAATCCGCGCTTGCAGGCGGCCCTCGCATCGGAAGCTCGGCTCGCACGGACGCTGATCAAGGCGGGTTTTGATGTCGGCAGTGAAGTACCAACGCCGACAGGCCGCGCGTGTGATCTCGTGGCCCGCAAGGGTGATGTGCTGCTTCACTTTCATGTCAAGAGCATCGAAGGCGAACGCCTGCACTCGGCACGATCCATACGCATGCCCCGAGCGATCAAAGCCCTCGAGAGCATCGAGCGGCGGCTTGAGGTGGAGATCATGTGGCGCACCGGACTCTCAGGCTCTTCGCTCAGGACTCTCGCTGCGAAGTTTGCCGACTTTCTCACGCGGGCGAGCATCGGGGACGAACACTCGGTCTTCGGCCGAGATGGACGCAGACAAGGTCGCTGCCGTATCCGCTGTGCGCATGACGGCCAATGCGTTCGCCTCCATGTGGGCATCGCAGATGACCGCGCGGAGATCATTCAGCGAATGGACCGATTGATGCGCAAGGCGCGCGCGCAGTTTCTCACGGGAGGTGAGAACATCATCGTGCTGATGGGTGCGGAGCGACTGCATTGGCTCTACGCACAGGCACTGCTTGGAACACCGATCGAACGCTGGGATCGCCTCCCTCGCCGCGGCGAGAGAACCGCCATCGGTCGCGCCTCGGACGGATTCTGGAAGTTGGGACGCGACCTCACCAGTCGAATCGCAGTCTGGCAGTCGATCGACTCGACTCACGCATCATCCATTGCCTGGCTGCGAGATTGTGCCACGAACGGAATGTGTAGCGTTTGCCGTTCGCTGTTCGACCGCTGCTACGAAGTCGACTGAGTTCTCGGCTACTCGCCCGCGCCAAAAAGGCGCTCGTGCGGTGGAACGCGCTCGCGCGCACCGTCAGTGGCGGGCGGCCAAAGCCGAGCGAGCGCCGCGTGCGGCGGTTCATCGTCGATCGTGAATCGAGCGCCTCCAGCGAGCAGATGTTCGATATGTCGCCGCGCCACACACGTTCGGAGGATGGAATGCGTTTCATCCCAGTCGCGCGAGCGCACCTTCGTCCGCGACTCCAGAAAGTCCATGGCTTTGCTCTCTCGGAGTGGAAGGCGGATCGTGACCTCATGCATTTCGCCAAGAAGCATTGCCCGCACGCGTTCCGTGAGATGTGGCAAGCCAAAGCCCGTGCGCGCGGAGACCGGGATGGCGGACAACTCTGATGTCGTCCACGTCGGCAAGTCAGCTTCGCTCGAGAACTTCGACAAGCGGTCCACTTGGTTGAGGACCACAAGTCGCGGCTGATCGTTGGCACCAATGTCGCTGAGCACGGTCCGTACCGTCTCCAACTGCTGCGGAGCCCGTGGATCAGCTACATCCACCACGAGCAAAAGGAGATGCGCATGGACGGTTTCCTCCAGCGTTGCGCGGAAGCTGGCAACCAGATGGTGCGGCAGTCGCTGGATAAACCCGACCGTGTCCGACAAGAGCGCGGTATTTCCGCCGCCGAGGTTCCATGCTTCCGTCCGCGTCTGAAGCGTGGCAAAGAGCTGGTCATTGGCAAACGCGCCGCCAGCAGTGAGGGCATTGAAGAGCGTGCTCTTGCCCGCGTTCGTGTACCCCACGAGCCCAACGGTGAAATGCTCCGCGCGGCGAGCCTGAACCTCCCGAGTCTTGCGCGCCTGCACTTCCGCGAGCTCCCGCTTCAGCGCGACAATACGCCGCGACACGAGACGTCGATCAATTTCCAGTTGCTGCTCGCCAGGGCCACGCGTTCCAACGCCAACGGGTGACCCGCCTGTGACCTGTCCAAGGTGCGACCACATGGCACGGAGTCGAGGCGCGGTGTATTCGAGTTGGGCGATCTCAACCTGCAGTTGAGCCGCACGGGATGTCGCACGATTGGCAAAGATGTCCAGGATCAGTTCGCTGCGATCGATCACCTTCTGGCACACGGCTTCTTCAATGTTTCGCAGTTGGCTCGGGCTGAGCTCATGATCGAAAATGACGACACCTGCACGAAGCTCCTCCACCATCGCCTTGAGTTCCGCAATCTTCCCCTTTCCAAGACATGTCCGCGGATCCATGTCCGCTCGGTTCTGGATCAGTTGCCCGACCGTGTCCACGGCGGCCGTTTGCGCGAGCGCACGAAGTTCAGCGAGTGGATCATCGTTTCCGCTGCGCGCCTCGGACCCGCCAAGCACGACCGCAGCGAGCACTGCCCGCTCCGCTTGGATCGATCCGCCGCGAAGTCCAGTTTCCATTCCCCGCAGTCTAGGCAGCGAGGGCTACGCTCCACCTACGATGAAGGTGCTTGGCATCGAAAGTAGTTGTGACGAGACATCTGCGGCGGTCGTCGAGATCGCAGGCGATGGGCTGCATGTCCGCTCATGCGTGACCGCAAGTCAAGATGCATTGCATGAGGAGTACCGCGGCGTTGTCCCTGAGATTGCCAGTCGCGCGCATCTGGAGTGCATCGTGCCCGTTGTGCGCGCCGCACTTGCCGAAGCTGGCGTCAGGCTCGACTCCATGGATGGCATCGCCAGCGGAACGCGACCAGGCTTGATCGGTTCGCTCCTTGTTGGAACGAGTACGGCAAAGGCCATGGCCTGGGCAAGCGCACGACCCTTCGTAGGCGTCGATCATGTCGCCGCGCATCTCGTGGCATGCCTGCTTGATCGCCCGCCCATTGTGTGGCCCGCGCTCGGCCTTGTGGTTTCTGGCGGACACACAAGCCTGTTTTCCATGCACGGACCGCTCGAACCCATCCTGCTTGGCGCGACAATCGACGACGCTGCGGGTGAGGCATTCGACAAGGCAGCTGCGATCCTCGGCGTTGGCTACCCAGGCGGTGCTCGGCTCGATGCGGCTGCAGAGCGCGGCGATCCAGCGCTCATTCCCCTGCCGCGCACTCGCCTTCGCGGACATGACTTCTCTTTCAGCGGTCTCAAGACAGCGCTTGCACTCGCGCATCAGCGTTCACCGAAGGCAATCGAGGCGCTTGCCGCGTCCTTTCGGCTTGCCGTTGTCGACCAGCTCCTCGATCGCACATGGAGAGCAAGCGAGGAAGTGGCCGCGCGCACACTGCTCGTCGGCGGCGGCGTCGCTGCAAACGCGCTGCTTCGGCGCGAACTGACGCGCGGATGCGACACGCGTGGCATCGATCTGCGACTGAGCGAGCCCCGCTACTGCACGGATAACGCCGCAATGATTGCGGCGACCGGTGCGCTGCGGCTTCAGCGCGGCGACCGAGATGGTTGGGACACAATCGCCGAACCACTCTCGGCGCTCGCGCGCGGCCGGCGTGGTGAGCGCCGACGCACTGGGTAAGCGCCATGGAACGACCGAGAGGCATCGATCATCCAGCGTGCATACCCCCGTCGGAGCTGCTCGCTCTCTGCGAAACGCGGACAGGCAGAGTGGGCGGGCCCGGCGGTCAACACAGGAACAAGGTGGAGACCGCGTGCTTCTTGACCCACACACCCACTGGGGTTCGCGCCCAAGCGAGTGAGCGTCGGAGCCTCGCCGAAAATCGCATGGTCGCACTGCATCGACTGCGCATCGCGTTGGCAGTCCATGTTCGCTCCGTTTCTTCGCAGCAGCCGCATGCGGTGCCTTTCGCTTCGAGTGCACTGTGGCGCTCGCGGTGTGTTGGTGGGCGCATTCGCTGTGCAGCAGAGCACACCGACTTTCCTTCGATACTTGCGGAGGTACTCGACGTGTGGAACATCGCGCTCGGCGATGGCAAGCGAGCTGCGGAGATCTTGCAGTGCACTGCCACGCAACTCGCGCGCTTCACCGCACGCGAGCGGAGCGCTTGGGTGGCGGTGCAGGCACTTCGGAAGCAGCACGATCGGGCGCCGCTTCGTATCTGAATCGAGCACGAGACCCCGTGCGGTGCCTTGGTCGCACCACAATCCTCGCGTATCTGCAGAAACTCCTTGCGTTTGCTTTGACTGCGGCATCATTTAAGTGTTAGCTCAAATGATGCGGCTCCCCCACTTGGCTCGTTCACTGGCAACAGCAACGGCCGTTCTTCAAACCGGTCCAGCTCTAGCACAGCAGCCGAGCCCCATCCCGGAGCCACCCATCCGTTCTTTCATACGTCTGGAGTCGCCTCTTCGTGAGGTCCCTGCGCAAGAGCTCGGCGCACCTGGTGCAGTACCCGGACATTTGCAAGGCATCGTTGCGCTCCTTGAGGTGGACGAGAAGAGTTGGCAGACACTCGCTGCGGTGGAGGATGCGCTGTTGGCAGGTCTCCCGATTGCGCCTGGACAAACTGTGGATGCCCTGCTGCACCGCCGAACTCCGCTCGAGGGCACACAGGTGGTTTCGGCATCGCTCGATGCCAACGGGCAGATCGTGGATGTTCCGCTCGCGTTGCCAGCGCTCACCTGTTTCGGTGGTTCGCTCGTTGGCGATCCATCCTCGCGGGTCATGATCGCCAGGCATGAGAGCTTTCTGATTGGATTCGTGATCACTGCGGAAGGACGCTGGATCATCTCAAGCGGTGCGGCTGACCAGAATGGACCGCTCGTCGCATTTCGCCACAGCGCGCTTCCGCCAGGAACGCTGCGGACTCGAGACTGGGCCTGCGAGACCCTGCTGCCCCCCGACGATCGCGGCGACGCAGGTGGTGGAGGGAGTGGGGATGGTGGCGGCGATGAAGGCGGCATCGCAGGATCTGGCACCTGTCGGCAATCGCGGATCGCCGTTGAAACCGACCATGAGTTCCTTCTGCTCTTTGGTGGCAATCAGGGCGCGGCGGCTGCCTACGTCGCGACGCTGTTCAGCGCACTGACTGACATCTATTCGCGCGATGTTGGACTTCGCCCAAGCCCCTGCCTGATTCGACTTTGGCCAACGGCAAACGACCCGTGGGATGGAGCATCCACC